>JGI24698J34947_10000363_pt1 | contig 20310 bp, 17 predicted proteins | sample TergutMp193P3_FD_34947 | JGI IMG/M metagenome (IMG submission 34947) | reverse complement strand
GAACGGCCGACCTGCCGCTTAGGAGGCGGCCGCTCTATCCACTGAGCTACAGGACCGGCAAACGCGGGATGTACCCACCGGCATACAGTAGCACTCATGGTTACTATTGTCAATGTCACGCATTTTTCTCAATACGCCGCGAAGGGGATAATTTCGTTAATCTGTACCCGAAAACGCGCAATGGCTACCCATCGGCCGGAATCAATAAAGATGCGGGGAAAAGAGGCGAGGCTGATGTAACCCGTTACCTCTTTGGGGCGGTTGCGTTCGCTGCCGCGGAGCATGGCCCGCACCGCGGCTCTGGCGGCGTCTTTCAGGGTGGCGTTCCGTATTTCCAGCCAGCCGGAGTCCGGCGTCGGGCCGGTAAGCGGGCAGTAGCCGATACCCTGGGCGCTGCGGACCATGTCCATCCGCCACGTCTGCATACGCTTATGTTGCATTTCACTCAGTTCGTAATCCGTCCATATCCGCACCCGTGTATCACGGGTTTCTACTTCGGTAATACTCAGGCGGGGGTCACCCCACGCTATCTCGCCCATGGGTTCAAAAACGTCAAAATCTTCGACAATGCCCCTGGCCCTCTCCCCAATGTCATAGTGAAAGGACCAGCCATATATCATGCCTGAATAAAACGAGGCCGCTTCCTGCAACGCCCGCCTGCCGGCAGTTTCTCTGGTCACGGGGTACTCAACATCCGGCCGGTTACCGTACATCGGCTCAAGTTCCACCCACACCTCGCCCCGGAGCGTTTCGGGGTAGTACCCCCCGTCATGTTCCTGCGCCCCCGCCGCCCAAACGGTAAAAAGGAGCAAAATGAGCAGAATTCGCCGTTTCATACGCTCATTATCGGCAGAAATTTATCTGTAAGGGAGATATAGCCTTTGTTTAGGGGGGAAGTCTCCCCCTCGCTACAGCCCTATGGGCTTCCGCTACCCCCTCTGCGGGGACACCCCGCAACGCCCCGACAAGTAATCGCATCCATAGGAGTTCCTGAAACAGATTCAGCACGTTGTAGCACCAGTAAAATCCACGGTATGCCAGAAAAGGCGCGAAGGCGCGCATACGAAGTATGCGAATAGCCATGAGCAGCGTGCGCCCCGAACGCCTCTGTTAAGGCTTACATTTCTGCGATAGCGTCTATGCCTCTTTAACCGTCCCTCTGCTGGCCGGAAAAACCAAATTAAGCACTATTCCCACTACCGTAGCGAGGGCGACGCCGGCAAGTTCGAAGCGGAGGTCCTGGGTGATGTTAAAGGCGAGTTTGCCGCCGCCGATGCCGATGACAAAAATGACCGAGGAGATGGTCAGGTTGCGTTTGTCCTTGTAATCCACGCCGCTTTCAACAATGGTGCGCAGGCCGCTTGAGGCGATTATGCCAAACAGCAGCATGGATATTCCACCCAGAACCGGCGTGGGGATTGTCTGAATCAGCGCGCCGAATTTTTTGAAGAACGAAAGCAGCACCGCAATAACCGCCGCGCCGCCGATGACCCATACCGAATAAACGCGGGTAATCGCCATAACGCCGATGTTTTCGCCGTAGGTGGTATTGGGCGGCCCGCCCCACACCGCAGCCCAGGCGGTCGCAAGGCCATCGCCGGTCAGGGTGCGGTGAAGCCCGGGGTTTTTGTAAAAATCCTGCCCGACAACTTTACTCGTTACCAGCGTGTCGCCCAGGTGTTCACAGATCGTCGCCAGCGAGACAATAACAAAGGTCAGTATCGGCACCAGGCTGAAACTGGGGGCATGAAACGTTGGCCGCCCGAACCAGGGGGCGTCCTTTACTACCTGAAAATCAATGACCGCATAAGCGGGAAAAAAGAGCCCCATGATCAGGGCAAAAAGATAACCCGATACCAAACCGATTAAAATGGGGATGGTGCTGAAGAAGCCTTTAAGCAAAATGTTGGCGGCAACGGTGACGCCTAACGTTACCGCGGCGATGGAAAGGAATGCCAGGCTGTAGTTCCCGCCTGAGTCGTTCATCGCCATACTCATCGCAGTAGGGGCCAGATTCAGGCCGATGACTACAATGACCGAACCGATAACCACCGGCGGCAGAACTTTATCCAGCCAGCCGGTTCCGGCAAAGCGGATGATAAGCCCGACAACGCAGTAGAACAAGCCCGCTACAATGGCGCCGCCCAAAGCGTAAGAAAGCCCGTAGCTTGCCGTAATAGCGATTAATGGCGGAATAAAGGCAAAGGATGAGCCGAGGAAGGCAGGAACCTTGGCGCCGGTACATAAAATGTAAATTAAAGTTCCGGTTCCCGCGGTAAAAAGCGCGGTTGCCGGATCCAACCCCGTTAACATGGGGACGAGAATGGTCGCTCCGAACATAGCAAATACATGTTGAAAGGAAAGGGGTATCCAGTATCCCAAGCTGGGTCTGTCATTCGGGCGGAGAACTTCGTGATGAGCCATAATTAACCTCCGATACCCCAGTATAGGCGATTATGGCGCTTTCGTCATCCCCTCCTGGGCAGCAGCTGTGAAAGGTAGTTATTCAGCAGTTTGGCGTATTCCTCGCTAATTTTGCGCTCCGCCGTCCGGTAAGCGCGGTCTTCGGCTTCCGGTATAGAGTTATGCCCCTCACGTTCGTTAAAATTGTAGGGAAGCAGTACCGCCCCAACGCTGGTATCGGTAAGATTCGCGCTCAAGACTATACGGACGAACTTACTTGGGTTGTTGGGAAGATCAACCGGCGAAATGGTCACCTCCACCCGCAGCACGTAGCGCGAGTTGTTCCCCCCGCTCCTGAAACCCAGCTCGGAAAGCGATTTGGCAAACGCGCTCTGAACCCTCCCCGCCCTGTCGCCGGTTACCGTCACGCTAATCGGAATCGCCCTGACGATATTCTGCGCTTCAAGCCGGTATTCATCGCCTGGTACCAGCCCCGCGGGCACTGCGGCGTCTATCTGCCGCAGCAGATTCCCATAGGGAATATTGATGTCCGCTATCGTTGCGGCAAATTGATAGCGGGAAAACCCCTCCAGAGAATTTTTTTCCGCCGGACTCATGGTAACAAGGTTTTTAATGATGTTCTGGTTGGCGAGTATCATTTCGGTATACAGCGGGGCGGCTTTTGCTTTCTCCATAACAGCCACCGCATAGTACGTACTCCTTGAATCGAACCAAACCTCTCTCACTTCCGCCCCTACCAGGGTGTCCATTGAAGCCGAAGTTCTGATGGTGCTCTGCGCGGCAAGATTGTCGGTCCATCCGGCGGAAACGCCGTTTCTGACCGCTTCCTGATAAGTGCGGGTGATGGTTTCATCCGCCTGCACGGACTGGTTAAAATAGGAAACAATTTTGACCAGGGCGTTTTTCTCCGCCATGGCGCGATCGGCGGCAAAGCCCACCGCGGCGACATACTGCGCCCTGCCGTACACCGAATCGACGGAATCAACCCAGGCGGGCTTGTTCCTGCCGGTGTTAACAACCGGCCCCGATTGCGAGCCGCCCTGCTGAGCAGAGGGGGCGCTTGGGGCAGACTGCCCGCCGGATGATTGCCCGCCGGCCGGCGGCTGCCCTCCGCCGTCCATCCTGTCTAGCGCCGCCTGCGCGGCAGCCTGGGCTTCGGCAGGTGAAGCGCCGGAGTTGCTGTTGGCGGGCGAACTTCCGCAGGCGGAAACTATCACCACAAGGCAAAAACATATCACACTTAAACCAATCTTCATAATCATTCCTTTTTTAGTCGAATTTTTTTGCTATTGCCAATGTCCAAACCGTTTTTGCATGGGGATCGATCCATGTATCCAGCACGTAAAAACCGGTCAAAAAACCATACGAATAGGTGATGTTATCACTGGAGGTTTTATATCCAAATAATCCCCCGCTATTATAGAGTACATTATTGCTGCGGGAGACCGTATTTACATTTCTGATAATGGCAAAAATGGCGTTATTGCAGGAATTGGTGTAGGCATCGGCGAGTAAAGAGTGTCGGGCGGAATAACCAACGCCCACCTCGTAGCCTTCGATCTTTGCGGGAGGATTTTCCACCCAATCGGGCTTTTGATCGCGGCCGCGGTAGACCGGACGGTACTTCACCGGAACCGGCAGCGCCGCCGGGAAAATAGTGCGCACAAAAAAAGTATTTTCTATTTCGAGCGTATCCGTACCGGCGTTAAACTCGAGGGAGTCAACATACCGCTTCGCCCCCTCCTGATTATAGTACAGCGATGTGTAGGTATTGTGGGTATAGTCAAACGCCCCCGAACCAATATTATTTTCAACCGCGTATTCGCCTGAAACCTCATAAAAAATAGCGACCCGCCGCGCCGCGTCTTCCAGCGCGAACTGCAGCGTTTCTTTGGGGTTCGATCTTTTCCCGGCGGCCCCAATAAACACTAACTCGTTTCCGGTAGGCGCGGAGGGGAAAAAAGACGGCTGCACCGCTGATGGGGCAGCGGCAGACGTTGAGTCAGAAGGCGAAGCGCCTTTTGGCGCCGGCGTCCCCGCACAGGCCATACAAAACAGGCACGACAAAAAAAGCGGCCATAACTTTTTTAACACCATTCCTCCAAGGAACTGTTCGGACAGCGGCGCTGTCCGAACAGTTCCCTCCGACCTCATTGAATTCTAATAGTCGTCGTAGTAGTAGCCTTTTTCCTGCTTATCAAGCTGATAGTCCAGCATATCCAGCGCCTGCTGCGCCTTGAACTGGGCAAAGGCCGCTTCCTGACTCTTCAGTATGCTGGCGACGGTGTTCTTGGCATCGGACTTCTTGTACTCTACCAGATACCACCATGTTCCATCCGGGGCTTCCCAGCGCTTGATGGGCCGCGCGCCGGAAACGTCCATATTGGTAATCTGCCGGCTGACATCTTCCTGCAGCGAGGCGTTGGCCTGCGCATTGACATTCCCCGCGTCAAGGTTATAGTCCGTGAACATGGCCTGTACTTTGGTGCTTAACTGGCGGGCTATGGCAGTCCGTGCGCGGGCTTCCGCGGTGGTCATGGACATAGAGGGAGAGGACTGTTTGGCAGTACCGATACCCCAAATAACATCCTCAGGGGGAAAATCATTTAACCATTCAGGCGTGTTGGTCGGGCCGGTGGGTTTAGCAGGGGACGAGCCGCAGGCCGCCGCCATAAATACCAGAGACACAACCACGAGAATCGAACAAAATCTTTTCATAACATTCGCTCCTTGTTCTTTTTTATAAAGACATACGTCCTTATAGGGGGTAATATATCACATTAAAAAAAATATATCAAGTATTATTTCAATTTTTTTCAAAATGTATACTTTTTCATACACAAGTGTCTACTTTTTCATACATATTCCCTGCGCGGCCTCACTTTTGCCGGATTATTGCCCTTTTTGCCGCTTTTTTCCGTTTTTATCCGCAATTTTTTAAGCTGGTCTATTTGCTGCAAAATATATTCCTTGTACTCGTCCGGCAATTCCTGAAAAATGGCGATCATTTTTTGCAGTTTCAGGTCGGAACCTTTCGAAAACATGGGTTCTTTGCCGGTTTTCAGGTATTCTTCCCTTACATTGTAGATTACCGAAATCAGCTTAATAACCCGGTTGTTCACCTCCCGGTTATTAAGCTCAATGCCCGCGTAATGCCCGGGCGATAAAAATATTTCCTTGCAGAACTTAACCTGCGAAAGCCCCAATTCCAACCTGACCTTTTTTATCCGGTCATTAATCGTCTCCGCCATTGCTCAAAGTATACCTTTATTGTTCTTCTAAAACAAGTACTCAACCACTCCAAAAAGATACTTGACCATACTTCTAATAGAAGATATATTATCTTCATAATGAAGTAACGAAAAATGGGGGTATTTTATGGAAATTGATGAACGGCTGGAAACCCTATGCGATCAATTTGCGGGTCTGAAAGAGCCGGAAAAAGACTATATTTTGGAAATTTCCCAGACTTTGGTCCATTCAGTTAAAAACACAAAACCGGCGCCTGCCTGGGTAGAGCGGGCAATGTCTGAATATAAAGGGTCAAAAAAGGAGCATTGAGCATGAAAAGAGCTATTGTATTGGTTTTTCTGCTTACGGCGTCTGCGGCTTTTGCCCAGAGCACGGTAACGCTGGATACGGCGCTGGATAACTGCGCGGTGTATCTGCGCAACCAGCTTCCACGGGGGGCCAGAGCCATTATTTTGAAGATCGAAGCCCGTTCGCCTACATTCGCGGACTATGTAACCGACAGCCTTTCCGCAAAGATAGTCGGGCAAAACCACCTTACCGTGGTTGAGCGGGGCCGGGCTTTGCGGGCGCTGGAAGCGGAGCAAAATTACCAGATGTCCGGCAATGTCAGCGATGCAACCGCCGCCTCGGTGGGTAAACAGTTGGGGGCCGAACTGATCGTCGTCGGTTCGATGGTTCCGCGGGGTGATTTTTACGCCATGAATGTTCGGGTAGTCCATGTAGAAACCGCCCGCATACAAACCCAATGGTCGGCTGACTCTATCCGCCTGGACCCCAATCTTACGCGCATGGATGCTCCGGAAATAACCGCCGTTGTCCGTTTTGCCGGAACCGCTTTGGAAATTAACGATCAGGACTCGCTGGTTCAGGATTTACAGCGGGCGCTGGACGCTTACCGGGTCTCAGTAGCGGTGGTCTCCGAGGAGGAAGCCCCTCCCAATACGAACTACAACTTTCTTATCACGTTCAGGGTAAATCAACGGTCTGCAATGGTGGCGGCAGACCTTACCGTCGCCTTTCGCCGGGGAACCCGGGTTCTGAAGCAGTCGGAACGCCATACCTACAGCGAAATGGATATGGAATACCTTATCCGCAAGGGCGGAGAGGTGATCAATAACGACAGGGCGTTCTTTCAATCCCTGCCGGGGATATTGGCACAGCAATAGCAATCAAAATTAAGGAGTAATAGTTATGATGAAGACACGTTACTTTGTGGCTGCCGTTCTGTTGGCGTTAGTCGTCCTGCCTTCGCTGGACGCGCAGTCAAAAAAGCGGCTGGCTATTCTGCCCTTCTCAGGAGGCCAGGCTCAGGATGGAGAGACCATTTCGATCCTTCTTTCCAACCAGCGGACATTGCTGGACGCATTTACCGTCCAACCCCGCAACAGCGCCATTGACCGTATCATGGGGGAACAGCAGTTCCAGCGGCAGTCCGGCCTTATCAACTCGGACGCTATTAGCGCGATTGGCAAGTTGAATACGGCGGATTTGGTCGTGTCGGGCTATATCGCCCGGTTAGGCAGCACTAACCTGCTGCTTATATCCATTGTTGACGTTACCGAAGTTCAGCAAATCGCCGGTGTGTATCAAACTTATCGATCTATTGAAGAAGTCCGGGGGCTGCTGCCGAATCTGTCCCAGCGTTTGGTTGAAGCGAGTCAAAAAGAATACCGCAATCTGCCCGGTCTGGCGATTCCGTCTTTTACCGTACCCGCCAATGTAAACGCCAATGACGCCATGGTGCTGGCTCAAATATTGGCAACAGAAATTGTCAATTTAGGCAGGTACGCGGTATTCCCCCGCAACAATTCGGTGGACGATGTTATTAAAGAGCATCAGTTCCAGCGTTCCGGCCAGACCTCCGGCGCCATGGCATTGGGAACCAGCCGCAGCATAGATTATATTCTTTCCAGCAGCGTCATGGGTCTGGGGAGGATGAACCTGTTTGGCGCCCAGGTTTTGAGTATTGAACGGGGCGAGATGATTGTGGGGGCGGATCGGGAATATCAAGACATTTCCGACGGCCTGAATAAAAATTTGATGCGGGAACTGGCCAGAGAACTGGTAGCGGGAGTAGGCGGCGGTGCGGTTTCCTCATCGGATCAACCGGCGGTAACACCAAAACCGGCGAGAACGCCGCGGGAACGCAATCCCGAAACGGACAAAGCGGCGAAATTGTCAACATTGGGTATTTCCGTAGGTTCCGCGCTTGCCGCTCCGCTGGTAATCGGCACCCTGCACGGAACCATTGGGTTTCTGCCCTATTCATTTTTGGAAGTTGGTTTTGACTTTGGAATGGGCGAGCCTTCCGGCGATTCTGATGGATATTATTCCATGTACCCCTTTGCCCATTATGCCTTTTTCCTGCCCGTTGGCGGCGGTGGCTGGTATGCCGGCGCCGGGGCCGGTTTAATGATCCTGTCGTATCAATTCCCCGAAGGGGATTACCAGGAAAATATCTTTGCCGCCGACATCATTACCGGCTTTAACGTTGGAGGTTTTTTTGATATCTCCTACACCTTGCGGACAAACTTTGGCATGACCGGTAACGGCGCAAGCAATAAAATTTCGGTGGGTTATACCTACCGCTTCAAATAAGGAGAAAGATAATGTTGAAAAACAAATGGTTAAGCATGGGCGCGTTTGCGTTAGTTTCATTATGTGCGATGATGTTTGTCGGCTGTACTCTTGAAGACGACATCGAAAAGCTGCGGGAAAGAGTGGTAGGTGAACAAGGTATACCAACCGGCGTAACCGCAACGGCGCTATCTTCGAGCAGTATCAGGATAAACTGGAATTCGGTTCCTGATGTGGACTACTATAATATTTACCGCAGTTCAAGCGCTTCCAGTACCTATGCTTATGTGGGCTACTCATACTCCACCTCTTATACGGATACCGGACTGTCCGCAAACACTACCTATTATTATAAAGTATCCACTCAAAACTACGACGATGATAAGGAAAGTCCTCAGTCTGAGTATGCTTCCGCGACAACAAATTCATCGGGTGGCGGTGGCGGTAACACACCAGGTACCCCGACCGGCGTAACCGCAACGGCATTATCTTCAAGCAGTATTGAGGTAAGCTGGAATACAGTTTCCAATGTGACCAGCTATCATATCTACCGCAGTTCGAGCGCTTCCGGCACCTATTCTTATGTGGACTGGACATACTCCACCCTTTACACAGACACCGGACTATCCGCAAATACTACCTATTATTATAAAGTATCCGCCATTAACTACAATGGCGTAGAAGGTTCTCAGTCTGCGTATGCTTCCGCGACAACGAGTTCATCAAGTGGCGGTGGTTATGGTTCCGGCCCCATTGATTTAACATATGGAGAGTATTATCACAATAGTCTAGCCTACGGTGCGGTTCATCAATACCGGTTCTACGCCTACGCAACACCGGGAGTGACTTATTACGTTGCGTGGGATGATATCGATAATTCGTATGGCTCGTATGCCGATATAACAGTCGGTGTGAAAAGAGAAGGCGCTTCATCATATACTGTTTACCCGACAGATAGCGATGGCGGCAATACTATTTATTTCACTCCCTCAACATCGGGTTATTACATTATAGAGGTACAGGGACTTTCCAGCAGTTCCAGCGGTATGTATAGCATATGCTACTATACCTATTAAAACATTTGTGTTTCAGGGGCGGCTGCGGTCGCCCCTTTTTTCAATCCCTGCCGGGAACATATAAGGAGAAATAATTATCATGAAGATACGTTATCTTATGTCTGCCGTCCTTTTAGCGTTAGTCATCCTGCCTTCGCTGGAAGCACAAACCAAAAAACGGCTTGCCATTCTACCCTTTTCCGGGGGCAGCGGTCAGGATGGGGAAACCATTTCGGTTCTCCTTTCCAACCAGCGGACATTACTGAACACCTTTACCGTTCAGCCCCGCAACAGCGCCATCGACCGTATCATGGGGGAACAGCAGTTCCAGCGGCAATCGGGCCTTATCAACTCGGACGCCATCAGTGAAATCGGCAAATTGAATACGGCAGACCTGGTCGTATCAGGTTATATCGCCAAGTTAGGCAGCACTAACCTGTTGCTTATTTCCATCGTTGACGTTACGGAAGTTCAGCAAATCGCCGGCGTGTATCAGACTTACCGGTCTATTGAAGAAATCCGGGGGCTGCTGCCGGATTTATCCCAGCGGTTGGTTCAGGCAAGTCAAAAAGAATACCAGAACCTGCCCGGCCTGGCGGTTCCGTCCTTTACCGTACCCGCCAATGTCAATGCCAATGACGCCATGGTACTGGCTCAAATATTGGCAACAGAGATCGTCAATTTAGGCAGGTATGCCGTATTCCCCCGCAACAATTCAGTAGACGACGTTATCAGGGAACATCAGTTCCAGCGTTCCGGTCAGACCTCCGGTGCAATGGCGCTGGGAACCAGCCGCAGCATAGAGTTTATTCTTTCCAGCAGCGTCATGAGTCTGGGGCGGATGAATCTGTTTGGCGCCCAAATTTTAAGCATTGAACGCGGCGAGATGATCACGGGCGCGGATCGGGAATACCAGGACATTTCCGACGGCCTGAGCAAAAACCTCATGCGGGAGATGGCCGGTGAATTGTTGAGAACCAGCGTAAGTTCCTCTTCTGCGCCAGCCGCCAACACTCGCGGCGCCAGCGGCATTATGTTGTCAAGCGCCGAATGGCAACCCTATTCGGATTCTGCCTCTACCGCAAAAGTAAATATAGGCAGGGAGAATATAGACGGGCAGGAAAGGGATGTGTTGACTCTGGAAGTTAATGTCGCGCGGGGAACCTCAAATTGGGCGGGCGCCGGTAATTGGGAAGATGCCACGGCACAAAAATTAAGGGGAGCTTCCGGGGTACGTTTTAAGGCATTGGGTGACGGAAAAACATGGCTATTGATAGTTCCGATGAAAGAAAGTACAGACGGTGGTACGCATAGGGCAAGTTTTACGACTCGGAATGGGAGAGTAGTTGAAATAGACATTCCCTTTTCCCGGTTAAAGCAGCCTGAATGGGGAAAAAGAGTGACGTTTAACAAGAACAATATAACCGGTATGAACATAGAAAGGGGAAACGCACAGGGAACAGGAGCCGCAGCCATAAAAATTTTCGACATCGAGGTTTATTAATCGCTTGCAAATCCGGTAAAAAAGAGCGATAATTCAGGCATAGGGTAAGAGCATGGCAAATTTAGATAATTTGTATTACTATAATGAGGCTGTAAGTTGAAATTTCTATAATTGTGTCTACTTTTTCATACACAAGTGTCTACTTTTGTATACATATTTCCGCAAATAAATAAAATAAATGCTTGAATTTTTTTGAAATAGGGTATATATTAATATCTATGAAACGATTTTTTATTTTGTTGGCGCTGATGCTGTGCGCCGGTGCGGTGGTTTTTGCGCAGGCGGATCGGAGTACGCGCTATGTGGCGGTACAGACGGTCACGGTAAAAGATTCCGCCGGGTTTTTTGGCAAAGACCTGGGGAACCTTTCATTGGGAGACGCGGTAAGGCTTATCAAAGAGGACGGCAAGTGGAGCCAGATTCAGGCGGGGAACGTCACCGGATGGGTGGCGTCGGTGAGCCTGAGCGCGCGGCGGATTGTCGCGCCAAACACCACCGTTACCGCCAGTGAAGTCGCCATGGCGGGAAAGGGTTTTTCTCCCGATATGGAAATGGAATACAAGAAAAACGGCCTGGACTACTCTATGGTAGATTCCATGGAGCGAGTAACAGTGCCCACAGGCGACCTGCTGCGTTTTATCACCGAAGGCCGCCTGTCCAGGGGGGAATAAATGCAAAAATTATCAGCGTTACTTTTAATAACCGCGTGTCTCTTTGTTCTTCCGGCGCGCGTTGAGGGACAGTCGACCGGCATTCAGGGTCTGGCAAGCGACGCCCTGGCAAATATGAATCAGGCGTTTAACAGCGTGGACGAGGAAGTCACACCGGCGGACGCGTACTATCTGGGGCGCGCGGTGGCGGCAAATATACTGACTGCCTACAGGCCCTATACCCGGAATACGGAATTGACTCAATATGTAAACCGCATCTGCCAGACTCTGGCGATCAATTCCTCCCAGCCCGTAGCGTATAACGGCTACCATGTGATTATTCTTGACAGCGCGGAATTTAACGCCTTTGCCACTTCCGGCGGGCATATATTTATTACCAAAGGACTGGTGGAACTGGCAACTTCCGAAGATATGCTGGCGGCGGTAATTGCCCATGAACTTGCCCACATCACACTTAAACACAGCGTTGAAATTATCAATGCGATAAAGTTTACCAACGAGATGATGGCGGCGGCGGATCGTGCGGCGGACATTGCCCTCAGAAATTCCGTCAATGCCCGGCAGCTTTTGTATTTTCGTGAATCGATAACCCAAACGGTGGATACCCTGATGAAAAACGGTTATTCCCAGTATCAGGAATTTGATGCGGATAAAGAAGCTATGGCGATCCTTTCCAACGCGGGTTATGAGCCGTCGGCCCTTATCGAAATGCTGCGGGTATTGCAGCGGGTTCAAACTTCCCAAAAAGGCGGATGGTATACAACCCATCCCAGCCCCAGTGACCGTATTGCCAATGTGGAAAGATTGAATTACCGGGTTCCCGACACCCGCAAATACCGGGCGCCGCGCTTCAAAAACATGAAATTTTGATACACAACTTTGTTTTAGACATTCAGTGACGGTTACTCCGGCGTTATTTGCAACAAAAATGCTTGCATTTTCAGCGGTTTAATGGTAATATAATCAGATTACCATGAAATATCCTATTTACAGGAAAATAAAGACACATACGCTCGTTTTGGGAATTGTCACGGCGGCGGTGTTTACGGTTCTCATCGCGGCGGGGTTGTTGGTCACCCGAAAAACGATGGTGTCAGCCGGTAACAGGCTGGGCGATTCCGCTGCCACCGACGCCCGGCGGATATTGATTGAACAAACAGAAAATGAACTCTCGCGTCTGGCGCAGAGCAAAGCGGCGGTCAGCGACGAAAAATTGGCGGCGACCGCGGAGTATATTCGGATAATTTCTCAAATAGCGACAGATATCAAGTCCAACCCCCAAAAGTACGGGCGCAGGGAAATTGCATTCCCGGACACGGCCAACACGGAAGGCAAAGTTACCGTAATGGTGCAGATTCCCAATACCGATACCACCTTCAATATGCTGCGGAATGAAATAGAACTAATGGCGAACATACAGGATGTTCTGCTTGCCATACAGATCAACAATGAAAATGTGGGCACTACCTATGTCGGCACTGAATACGGCATTACCGTTTGCGCCGACCCCGATTCGGCGCAAAAAACCCCTTACTTCGATCCCAGGACGCGCGTGTGGTATAACAACGCAAAACAGGCGAACGACCTCGTCTGGACCGATGTGTTCGAGGATTATCTGGGCAGAGGGCTGGCTATAACCTGCGCGAAACCTTTTTATGACGCAAGCGGAAGAATAGCGGGCGTTGCGGGTATGGGCACGTTTCTGAATGTGCTGAGCGCGGAGGTAGTGGGGACCAAAATCGGCGAGACCGGTTACGCCTTCATGATCAATCAGAAAGGCGAAATGATTATCTCCGACACCATTAAAAAAGACGAGAACGGTAAAATAATACGCGAGAACATACTTGAAAGCGCTGCCTTCCCGCGCGAGACGGCGCAGAAAATGATAAACGGGGAAAACGGCATTGAGCATGTCATCATGGACGGTAAAGAAAAACTCATCGCGTATCATGGGTTAACAACGGTACCATGGAGCCTTGCCGTCATAATCGACGCTGAAGAAGTTATCTCGCCGGCGCTTATGCTTGAGAATAATATAATCAGTTTGAAGCAATCGACCCTGGCGATTTTTAACGGCGATATTCGCCTGATTGCCTCGCTTGCGGGAATTATTCTGGTCATCATAGTCGGCGGGGTTATGTTTTTTTCAGGACAACTGGCAAGGGATATCACCGGGCCCATCCAAAAATTAACTTCCGATGCGGCCTTAATAGGCGCGGGAAATCTGGAGCATGTTTTAGAAATCAAAACAGACGATGAACTGGAGATATTGGCAAACTCTTTCAATTCGATGATTGCCAGCATAAAAACAATTACCGCCGAAAAAGAACGCCTTGAAATTGCCAGCGCGGAAAAAATACGCGAAGCGGAGATAATACAGGAAGCGAATCAGAACCTGCAATCAATACTCAATATGCTGCCGGTCGGCGTCAGAATTATGAGCAAGGAGGACGGCTCTTTGCTTTTTGCCAACAAGGCGCTGCTGGATATCTTCAATTGTACGTCCGTAGTGCAGATATTGGGACACAGCGGGTTTGAATTTATGCCGGAACTACAGCCGGACGGCAGGAAAACCGCGGATGTGGTCGCCGAACTTTTCCAAAAAAAATCGGCCAGTATGGAAATGCAATACCTTAAATTGGGCGGCGAGCCGTTCATCGCCCGTATCTATTCCATTGCCACGAATTTTAAGGGCGCCGACGCATCTCTTGCCGTTATCGAGGATATGACGGCGGAAAAAGAATATCAGGAAAAACTGCGCAACATCGCCCTGCAGGAACAGGAAGCCAATCAGCTTAAGAGCCGCTTCCTGGCGACGATGAGCCATGAAATCCGTACTCCCATGAACGCGATAATCGGCATCATGGAAATTCAACTGCAAAAAGAGGACATCTCGCCTGAGACAAAAGACGCATTTGAGAAAATATACGAATCGGGGAATTTGCTGCTGAACATCATCAACGACATACTCGACTTTTCAAAAATCGCGGAAGGTAAAATGGAGATTGTACCCTTCCGGTACGATATTCCAAGCCTGATAAATGATACCGCGCAGTTGAATTATCTGCGCTGTGAAAGCAAACCGATTAAGTTTATCGTTTCGGTAGACGCCGATACCCCGTTAGAACTGGTAGGAGACGGGCTGCGCATCAAACAGATTTTGAATAATCTGCTTTCCAACGCATTTAAGTACACTGATGAAGGCGAGGTTGAACTGTCGGTTTCATGCGAACCTGCCGGCGACGGCGAAGACGCCATTATTGTTTTCCGCATACGCGACACCGGGCAGGGCATATCGCCGGATTATATCGGCAGGCTGTTTGAAGATTATATGCGCTTCAACCGTGATATGAACCGTACCGTTACGGGGACCGGTCTGGGGCTGAGCATTAGCAAGCGTCTCATCAATTTGATGAACGGCGAAATTGCGGTCGAGAGCCAACTGGGCAAAGGCTCGGTGTTTACCGTGCGCCTGCCGCAGAAGCGCTTTGGGGAAGCTGTATGTGGAGCCGAGACGGTGCGGCGGCTGCGGGAGTTTAGTTTCCTCAGTACGTCTATTGCAAAAAGGACGCAGATTGTACGCGAATATATGCCCTACGGCAGCGTGCTGATTGTTGACGATGTTAAATCAAATTTATTTGTCGCCAGAGGTTTGCTGGCTCCTTACGGTTTACAAATCGACGCCATTGAAAGTGGAATTGAGGCTGTTAAAAAAATCAAGAACGGCAATGTATACGACATTATTTTTATGGACCACATGATGCCGGTAATGGACGGTATCGAAGCGACAAAAATTATACGCGGTACAGGCTATGACCGCCCCATTGTAGCGCTGACCGCCAACGCCCTGGTGGGGCAAGCGGAAATGTTTTTGCAGAACGGCTTTGACGCCTTCATTCCCAAGCCGATTGACTCGCGCAGGCTGAACGCCGTATTGAACGAATTTATACGCGATAAAAAGCCGCCCGAAATCGTGGAAGCGGCGCGGCAAGAGTTGTTCAAGAAAAATGTCAAAGAAGAAAAGGACTCGGCGGAAAAGAAAAGAACACTGTCCGATCTGGAAAAATTTTTCCTCATTGACGCCGGAAACGCGGTGAAAAAATTGGAGGAGATATACGCGAACATGGACGCCCTCGGAGAAGAGGATAGAGCGTCGTATGAAATTACCGTCCACGGCATAAAAAGCGCCCTTGCCAACATCGGTGAAACAGAGCTATCCGAAACAGCGCGTAAACTGGAGCAGGCGGCAATAGAAAAAAATACCGCGGTAATGTCACAGGAAACCTCCGCGTTTATGGACGCGCTTAAATCCCTCATTGAAAAATTGACTTCCGTAAAAGACTTAAGCGATACGCACATTACCGGAGAGGACGCGGCATATGTGCGGGAAAAGCTGCTTGAGGTTAAAACCGCGTGCGAGGCGATGAATAAAAAAACCGCAAAGGCGGCGTTGAACGATTTGAAACAAAAAAAATTGCCGCGCAGGCTTTATGATGCTTTAGATGAACTTTCCGTACACTTATTGCACAGCGATTTTGAAAAAACTGCCGCTAAAGCGGTTGAGGTTATTAACGAAGTTAGCGGATAAAAAGTACGCAAAGGCCTGTTCGGGACTTTGCGTACTCATCAATTTTTAGAGTTTATTCTTGGGTTGTACAATTACTTTTTTGATTTCGCTATTCTGCCCCATCCATATCCGTTGATTGGTTGAAACATTGGTCATCTCGGCAGTTACAAAATACGTTCTGACGGTTTGGTTGTCCGCCTTGTCAATAATGGTTTTAACCGATCCGAACAGCATAAAATCCGCTCCGGTTTCATTGGCCAATGCGGCGGCAGTGGCTTCGCTGGCGTTGGATTGCTGATCCTGCCGTTCGGCGCGGAGTGCGTCTCTGGTGCTGCCACCGGCGACAAAATCCATTTTACCGCTGTTAAAAATCGTTACTTCCATAGTGGATGCAATGATACTCGTATCGATATGCTCGCTGCTTTCATTTCTGAACGAGCCAACCAGCACTACCGGAGTTTTCCCGCCCATCGCTCTTATAGCCTGGGCCACTCTGGGTGAGTTCAGACACTCATCGATCAATGTCTGGCAGACAATTCTTACATCGGTGTCATTCCAGTAACCGCTTAAATCAGTTTGCGTGGAAGCGTCTATCCGGCTGACCTTCGGCCCCGAAGCGCAGGAAGACAGCAATAATAAAAAGAGAACCGCGCCAACAATACCCGCAATTTTTTTCATGTTAATATCTCCTTCAATAGAATTATACACAAAAGAGTGTGACTTTTTCAATGCCCTATTTCAAACTGATGGTTTCAATCAGGTTAGCCGCATTTGCCCTGACCACAACGTCATGGCGTTCGTCTTTTGCGACAATGCGGCTGCCGGAATAGTAATGAACGGTAATGTTATAGGTTCCGGGGTCAAGGTTAATGCCGCCGATATAGGCCTTGTCGGGCATATACCGCGACATTCTGATATCGGCCCCTTCGGAGGCGTCCGCTGCCGCTTTACCGGCAATGGCGGTCGCCAATGCCGCAAGGTCGCCGCTCTGTTCTCTCGCCACATTCGCCGCAACAGCGACGGCGGCATACTTGGTTAGCAGGCGGATAAATGTTTTATAAAATATTTGGCTAAAGCGGGCGTTATAGGTCTCTTCAATAACCGCCCCCATATCCTCAAGCAGTTCGAGGTTGAATTTGCCCCCTCCCTCCACAACAACTTCAATCCGGTTTATGGCGCTTGGCCTTTTAACAAACTGAGGAAGTTTGAAAACGGGCTGACACAGAATGGGGACAGAAAGCGGAAAGGACACGTAAAAGAGCCCTTCTTCTTTTACCGGAGATAATCCCGCAAAGCCGATAACATTAAGCCGCGCTTTTCCTGAGGGAACGGTTTGTATATCCGTGACCGATTTTGGAATGGGGTGATAATATACTTTCGTGTTGGCAGCGAAAGCCGCCCGGAGCTGTTCAAACTCTATGCGCGCGCCATCGGTGTTTCCGTCGCTCAGATAGAACAGGGCGCTCAAGTAACGGGCAAGGGCAGAATTGGAAAAATCAACCGGCTTACCTGTGGGCATCGCGTCATTCGTTGAAAGCCCAAAACCTCTCAGCGTTTCCGCCGCCCCATTCCCTCCTCCGCTGCGCCGGGCGTTTTCATATTTACGGGAGAGCATATCCAGCTTCCCGCTGGATGTAGTGAGCTTGCGAATCTCAACCAAAGCGCCGTCAATATTTCCCCTGTTGTAGTAATTCAGCGCGTTAAACACGTTGATATAAATATCTTCAAAATCTTCGCCGGGGTACTCTTTGGTATTGTCGTTGGCGATGTATGAGGCTATATCGGCAGTAATGCTTTTGGTAAAGGCTTCCTGTATTAACCGTTCGGCTTCCTGTAAATCCTGCGAAGAATTGGCGTAGTTTCCCGCATAATGTTCCAGAAGCCCTTTATCCAGATACAGCGAAATGGCGTTTTTTTCGGGGTAAATGGGGCTTCTGCCTTCCTGCCCTTTTCTTAAAGCCTCAACCGCTATTTCAAATTCGTTTTTGTCTACCGCTTGATCGATGTCCCGATAGGCTTCCGGTCTGGTTGCGCAGGAAAAAAACAAAAACAACAACAAGGAAAAATAAACAGAGATACTATTTTTGAACATTGGTAATACTTTATCATTTTTGTTTTTTTGTCAAGGCTCGCAGTGAGCCAGCTCGCAGTGAGCCAGCGTAAACTTGCACTTTCAGGAATTTTTCAATATAATAGATTTCATTATAAGGAGTATAAACATGAACTATACTGAACTTGTAGTATTTATCGTCTATCTTGCGGCGATGTTGGGTATTGGGGTGTTCTTCTTCGCCCGGGCCAGGGGCAAGGGAGGGGAAAAAGAGTACTTCCTGGGCAATCGCCAGATGGGGCCATGGGTGACCGCCCTGTCCGCGGGAGCGTCGGACATGAGCGCATGGGTACTCATGGGTTTGCCGGCCTCGATTTGCCTGTACGGTGTCGGCCAGACATGGATCGCTATCGGGCTGGCCGCCGGTTATATTCTGAGCTGGGTCTTTGTAGCGCCGCGACTGCGCCGATTCTCCATTGCCGCAAACGACGCCATTACCCTGCCGCAATACCTGACCAACCGGTTTCTTTCAAACAGCAAAGCGCTGCAAATTATCTGCGCGGCGATTTTCCTGTTTGCCTATACCATCTATGCCGCTTCCAGTATCAAGGCCTGCGGTACGCTGTTTAACACCGTAAGCGGCATCAACGCCAGTTTCGCCATGTATGTAGCCGCGTTCATCATCGTCGGCTATACCTTCATGGGCGGGTTCAAGGCCGTATGCTGGACGGACTTTTTTCAGGGGCTGCTGATGCTGGGGGCGCTTTTTATTGCGCCGATCTTTGCGCTGGCGTTGGTCAACTCCGGTCACACCGCCACAACCTCGGTCGCCTTCTCCGAAAACTATTGGAACTTTATGAGCAGCGGAAAGCTGGACTGGAAAAGCTGGGCGGATATTCTTACCGGCTTCGGCTGGGGGCTTGGTTATTTTGGTATGCCTCATATCATCATCCGTTTTATGGCGCTTCGTTCCCAAAAAGAAATGAAAAAGAGCGCGGTCATTGGCGTCTCATGGAATATTTTAATTCTGTTCTTCGCCGTCCTGGTGGGTCTGGTTGGACATATGTTCCTGGGCGCAATTGACGACAGCCAGAAAGTATTTATCAACATGGTACGTGTTATTTTCCCGGCTGTCATCTCCGGTATCCTGCTGTCCGCCATCCTCGCCGCCGCAATGAGCACCGCAGACTCCCAGCTTCTTGCCTCCGCCTCCGCTTTCGCCGCCGATGTGTACAAGCCGGTGCTGCGTAAAGACGCTGACGATTCGGAGATGTTCTGGGCCGGCCGCGTTGTGGTTATCATTATCGCGCTTGCCGCGGTCAGTATCGCCGCTTATCCGGGCAGCGGTACTATCATGAATCTTGTCGGCAACGCATGGGGCGTATTCGGCGCCGCGTTCGGGCCGGTCATCCTGCTGTCACTGTTCTGGAAACGCCTTACCTTCGCGGGAGCCGTAGCCGGTATCGTTGCCGGCGCGGTGGTAGATGTGCTGTGGCTTGCCTTCTTCTCCGGCACGGGTCTCTACGAGATCATCCCCGGTTTTGCCGCCGGTATTATTGCAGCCGTTATTGCTACCCTGTGCAGCAAAGGGCCGGGCGCCGCCGTTGAAGCGTTATACGACAAATCAGTGGCATTGAAAGACTAGTATCGGTATATAAGGAAACAAACATGGGAAGAATCAAAAGCGCGCTGGAAATCGCCCTGGAGCGTACTGAAACGGTAAAAACCGACAAAGCCAGTATCGGCCTGTATGAAGCAAAGCAGCAGGGGAAGAAACTTGCCAATGCCTTTCTTGCCGACCCGTCACAAAAGCTGGAAGACGAACTGAAAAAACACCCCAAGGAACAGCAGGAAAGTCTGAAGCAGGGCATTTTTGACGTGCTGCTTCCCCAAATCGCCCTGCCTGCCGTCGCGGAGGACCTTCAGCGTATTGAGACCGTGGGCAAGGGTCTGCGCGTACTGATAACCGACGGGCGTTTTACCGCCATGTTCAAGGAGTTTCTCGAGGTTCTCTCCCATTACTTTGGTGAAGCGTCTCACTACGAACAGGCGATACGTCAGCAATACGCCCCCAAACTCCGCCAGAAAGAGGAAGAAATTTCCCGCCGCATGGGCAGAGAAGTCCGTCTTGACCCGTTTCAGGACCCGGAATTTGTCGCCTTTTACAACCAGAACCTCAACGCCCTCAAAGCCAATTATCAGGTTGCCGT
>JGI24698J34947_10000362_pt1 | contig 20331 bp, 17 predicted proteins | sample TergutMp193P3_FD_34947 | JGI IMG/M metagenome (IMG submission 34947) | reverse complement strand
AATCCCTCTGACGGGCCTCCTCGCTTTTGAAAGACAGATACCGCCCCGTGTAGGTGCGCTGGACAGAAGGCGGCATTTGTTTGAAGTTTTCATACGCAGGTGAAATACCGGCAAGTTTCTCAGCAAATGTTCCGACCTGCTCGTCGGTTATGGGGCTGCGTTTTGCGGTGTTCCATGTGCCGTCTTTAACCGCGGCTTCCACGGCTTTTTCGCCGAGTAGAGTCATCAGCTTTTTCTTGCGCAGCGTTTCCACTGTCTTTTTGTTTTTATCGGACCAAACGCTTTTTGGGCGGCGGCGCGCGAAGTACTTCAAATACTTTGTAGCATCAATACTCTTCATCTGGCCGTCTATCCAGCCAAAACAAAGCGCCTCTTCCAGGGCGTCATTCGCGGTGAGGGTGACTAACGCTTTTGTCTTTCCGAATGCAAGCCATACGCCGTCGCTTGTTTCGGCGTTTTTTGACAACCATGTACGAAAATCATCGCGTGTTTTAAAAAACAGTTCGGGCGTATCTGCTTTCATACTAACATACTTATATTCATAAAAAATTGTTAAGTCAATCCTGATGAGCGATTTTCTGCATTCATTGACATATTCGATGTTGAGGACTAGACTTGAAGGGTGAAAGCAAAAAAGACCGTGCTTATTGTAACCGATGGTTCCACGGGGATTGCTGAATTGGCCGGAGAAATCGCGGCGGCGCTGGAGGGCAGCAAGGTATCGATGAAGGCGGCTTCCGATTTTAAGGGAAACGATATTTTGCCTGTGGACGCGTTTTTTTTGGGTTGTGAAAAGCCGAGGCCGGCCGCCTTTGCCTACCTTGCCGACGTGTTGAAGCACATAAACCTTGCGGGGCGGCCCTGCGGGGTTTTCTCGTCCAGCTCCGAAAGCGCGGCAAAATACCTGGCCGGTTTGGTCAAGGACTGCGAAGCGGCCCTGAGTCCAAAGCCTCTTTTGGCGGGTGGCGGCGGCATCAAAAACTGGGCACAGGGCGTGGTCTCGCGGGCTTTCCAGGGAGGTAAGAATGATTAAAAAATTTGACCTTGATAAATACATCAGGAAGGTTCCTGATTTTCCAAAAAAAGGGATACTGTTTTATGACATAACCAGCATCCTTGCCCGTCCCGAGGCTTTTCTGTTCTGCGTTGAATCAATGGTGGACATTTACGCGGAAAAAAATATAGACGCCGTCGCCGCTATAGAGGCGCGGGGCTTTCTTTTCGCGGCTCCCTATGCGGCACGTATGGGAATCCCCCTCATCCCTATACGCAAGAAGGGCAAGCTTCCGGGCATAACCCTGTCGAAGAAGTACAACCTTGAATACGGGCAGGCCGAGATTGAGGTCCACAGGGAAGATGTTCCCGCCGGCAAACGCATCCTTCTGGTTGATGATCTTATAGCCACCGGGGGAACCCTGAATGCCGCCCGTGCCCTCCTCAACGCCGGCGGCGCGGAAGTCCCCGATATCTTCGGCGTGGTTGGCCTTCCCTTTTTAGGGTATGAAAAGGCCTTGACCCCTACGCCTGTAACCACACTGATTAACTACGATAGCGAGTAGGATTCCGGCACGGCAATACTTGACAATCTTTTCTCAATTTTGTAGCATTTTAACCTGGGTACGCTCCCCGGTTGTGTAATGGTAGCACGGTAGACTCTGGATCTACTTGTGGGGGTTCAAATCCTCCCTGGGGAAAATCTTAATTCGTGATATAACAACGAATTAGTTATCATGCTATTTTATTTTTGCTTTTTTCGGAGCGGCTAATGCCTCGGCATTGGCCCTTATGCCTTTTAGTTCATTATCATTGAGCAAAAGCAAGTTATCAACGATACCCTTGATCCCGTCAGGTACTTGAATAGCCAGCGGATCGTTTCGTACGATCAATCGCACGTACTCCGCTCCGGCTTCCTCATCCACAGCCCATTCCATAGTTATTGCAAGGACTTTACATACTTTGTAAAGATCATTGGCTTTAGGTTCAGTCGCACTTACGCCAACCCATTTGTCAATAGTTCTCTTGTTTACTCCAGATTTATAGGCAATTTCTTTTACAACCATGCCAGACTTGGTAATAGCGGTTTTAAGGTTATTCCTAAGCATAGTTAATTATCGACAAAACAACGTAAAGAATGCGAAAAAAAGAGTATCATATTACTTTTTATTTCAATTCAGAGATGTAGTATTTCGTAAGAATATTTATTGCTTGATTAGTTGCGAATTTTTCAGTTAACCATTTCTCCTGCGATATTCTCTTGGCTATACCAGAATATATGGCATACGCTCCTTGAGCGTCTCCCTTACGCAATAAGGTCTGGAATCTTTGTTTGTCTTCTTTTGAAAAAAATTCATCGAACATTTGATGTGAAAGCAAGAAACCTCTGAACAGATCCGTATAAATTAAATCAAGGTTTTCACATTTCAGTCTGAAATGATCATCTCGTGTTTGTTCAAATGTAGAAAAATCATCACTGAGCGGCCCTAATTGATCTAAAAACTGATAAAACTTAATAACCTGATCATTCGTCAACTCATCAATGGTTTTGGAAAGACGTTCTTTCAGCTTTTCCTGGAGCGTTTCCTCTGAGGCACTGCAACTGGCATATATCAGAGCAAGAAAGTGGCAGAATTCATGGACCCCAATCGCCTTCCTGATCTCGTTAGGAACCTTAGCGTTAATATAGCAGATATCAGATAAAATTATATAGCATTCCATTACCTTGGATTCTTTATGATACTGGGAGACAAATTTTGCCCTACTGTCAGGCATTTTTGCTTTTAATACTGTGATTACCCATATACCGGTTTTATTTAAATTCCATAAATGAGGGAATGTGGATAAAAAGACAGGGAATCCTGTAATTCCCTGTCTTATCTTCAGCCGCTGCAAAATAGGACGGAAACATGTAACAGCCGATTCAAGATCAGTATTGAATCCTGGGATCAGCTTTATCATGATTAGTCACCATCCTCATTTGGTTTTATACCAGACATCTTTGCAGTAGCCTCCCTAATGGCAGCTTGATTCATTTCAAGCAGTTTTTCCTCCGGAAATTGTTTATTGTGTTCGCGGATTGCATCAAGTGCCGCAAATATGGATTCCCGGCTACCCGTGCCGAAATCCTCCATTGCAACAATTCCCAGTTCCTCAATTTCTTTCTTGAGGTCTCTTTCTTCATCCATAAACCTCTGATCCTCTTTGCTAGGTTGTTAGCTACGATTTACCGCATAGCGGTAAACTCCCCTCCTCTATTGAAAAATGTCACCTTTGTTGAAAAAACAAATAGTATACACTTATTTTAACAAGAAAGCTATAAAGGTTCAAGGAAAATTATTCTTCTCTTTACCCTTTTAAGTGTATTCCATAATTATCTAATACGCCATAAAGCGCATCGAGATCTTCAGGCTTTGAGCTCAGGCTTGGATGCCTTCATGGGGCAGCCTCACTTGGTTTCCATTGCTTCAGTCGTATACCTAGCTTAGCTTCATTAGTTCCGAAACAGTATAGCCAACGTCATGGTTCATGGCTTATTATCGGTTGAAAATGGAAAAAAAAATAGCAAAAAATCTAGTGTATATACTGGCACATAAATTGATATGACAGGATTAGTCAGAATATACCGGTCTTTCTCCAGTAGGTGTGGACTCTGGATCTGCTTGTGGGGGTTCAAATCCTCCCTGGGGAAAAACAAACTGAAAACGCTTTTGATATGCCTTTTGGATATGATAACAGGACTTGTCTTTTACTCCGGTTTGTCGAATTCCGAGTTGATAATATCCATGTTCAGATTGGACAGAATGTAATCGGTTTGGGCGGTTTCATCGTCGTAGGCGCTGTAGTATCGCTTGAAATCCGCCTGTTTGCGATCGGTATTTTTACTGACGTGCTTTCGATAGGAGGAGCAAGAGAAACGGCCATCGCAGTTGATGCAATAGCGTGTAACAAATTTTACCCTGCCGTCATCGGAGGCATCAAGTTTTTCCGGCGGGGCGGGCTTGAATTCCCTTGCCTCAATATTGTCTACTGCGGCGCCAAAATCACGTATGGTATCTTCGATTTTCTCCTGATTAAAAGCCAATGGAATAACCGGATTCCATTTGTCGATTTCAGCTTTGACCTTTTCCGGATTTATTGGTATGCCCTTAAGGGCATTGCGCAAACCTGACGGCAGCACCGTGGAAATAACCGCCGTGTGGTCGAGCTTGTTGCCCCGCAGGTGTTCCCAAATAAAGGCATAGACGTTGAGCTGTTGTTCATATACTCTCTTGTTCTTTGTGATATAGCCCGCTTCGTGGGTTTTTATGTCGTACATCCAGGTTTCATCGTTTTCGTTTACAATGTCAACAATGCCCTCTAATGTAAAACGCCTGCCGGCAGGGGTTTCCAGCTCGGGAAGCGTGAGTTTTACTTCGGTTTTTGTCACCTTTTCCGCTATTTCCTTGCGAAGTTTTCTGAAATAAAACAGCACCTGGTTCCAGGCCGCTTCCCGTACTTCAGGGGTCATTGAGTGTCCCCCCTGGAGTTTAAGATTTTCATAGTTGATATCGAACATTGTCAGCAACTCGTCTTCAATTTCCTTATCGGTCATAACGACAGCTCCTTTTCCCTCTGATCAATCAACAAATGATGCAGGTCTTCTATGGTCTGATGAACGAGGCTTCCGAACATCATGGTTTGGGTTCGGCTGCCGGCGAATTCGTATTTTCGTAAAAACATATACTGCCGTGGACAGCGTTTGTACAGCATATAATCTGAAGTGTAGGAATAAATTTCCGTAACCTTCCTGTCATGCCTTTTTGCTGTGTCTATATCGCGGAGATCAAACGCATTGAGTTCCTTAAAAGAAGAACCGCCAATAAGTTCTTTGAATTCTTCCGTTGCCGCCTTCGCCCTGGTGTATTGGGGAAGGATCAGCAGATTTTCGGCGCGGCTCAGGGCGACATAGAACATTCGCATGTTGTCGAATTTTGTTATGCGATCCAACGGCTCCCCTTCGTTTTGCTTGTTAAGGAGCTCACGTACCGTTTTTTCCTTTATATCGGCTTCCCCTTCTCCCCGAAAGAGGCCGCCCAGAACAACGACGGGGAACTCAAGCCCTTTGGACTGATGTATTGTAAGGAAGGAGATCCGGCCTTTGGGGAACGGGTCGTCCCTGTCTTCGAATTCTGTTTCCGACAGCCGCCAGAGCGCGTAGGTAAACGATGAATAAAGGCAATAGGAGAATTTATTTTCATGAAGGAAGCCGGCTGAGATAATGGGGCCGTACTGATCCTGATATTTTGAAAGATAACCGGCGATTAAAGACAGGTTGCAGATTGGACCTTCGTCGCCGTGATTCTCCGCAAGGTCAATCATTTTCCTGAAATGGTCAAACCCGGTTAGCTGGTAGAAAAAATCGAGTATAGACCAGTCGAGAGAAGAGGCCCGGTTGATAATATATTCAAGAGTAAAGGGATTGCCTTCTGATTCGCGCATTTCCGCAAGGTCATTAAAAAAATTGTTTGATATGCTGCGTTTTGCTTTGGCGGATATACCGGAGGTTTCTGACAGAATACGGCTCATGCTCCTTTTATAAACAGTTTTATTTTCCCAGCCATTTTTCGTTATTGTTTCATTCAGCGCCCTGTAATCATTGTTGACCGTTTCTTTTTCTAGTTTTCGATCCTCAATAAAATCCGCAAGCTGCCTGTCTTTAGCGCAGATTTCTTGTGCATAGCTTTTACAGCTTTCAAGCCAGTTTTGGAATTTCAACAGGTCTCCGCCGATATCCGCGCCATAGGAAGGAAGGTCAAAAACGAGAAGCATCATACCCCATACCGCACGGGCTTCATCAAGGTCAAGAAAGCGCCCGGCCCTTGGGGCGTATATTCTTATTTCGTCATCGGTTCCGGTAAAATTTTTATCGTCATTGAATTGCCTAAATGCGTCCTTGAAACCCTTAACGCGGGTATTGGGCGCACCGTCCCAGCCCCGTATGGAAGGAAAAAGAAAAGCACACTCAGAATAATCGGTAATCTTACCTTCCTGTTTTAGTTTATACACGAATTCAGCAATGTCACGATAAACCTTCTCCGCGTCTTTCCTTTCGGAAACTACTACCGAAGTCCGTGCGTCAGTGGAAGCGGCTTTTATCTTTTTATTTTCCACCCGGTAAGCGCCTCCCGATGGATTTTTCCAGTCGATTAGTTCCATGAAATCCGTGTAAGCCTTTACAATCTGAATTCGGGAGCGGTAGTTGACAGAAAGGTCTATGCGCTTGACTTCCTGTTTCAACTGTTTTTCGCCGCGATTCTTGAATTGAACGAGGTTTTCGACTGTGGCGCCGCGAAAGCGATAGAGGGCCTGATCATCATCACCCACAACGCAAATATTTTTATATCCTGCGGCAAGGGTGAAAAACAGTTTTTCCTGGATGGTGTTGGTGTCTTGATACTCGTCGATTATCACATGTTTAAAAATAGTCCCTGATTTTTCAACAGCCGAGATATGATCATAGGCTTTTTTCTGAATTAAAGAAAAGTCCACTTTTTTCTCGGTGTCAAGCTTTTCCATGTATGCGCCGTACATCTTGAGCAGCTTCGCAAGGTTTTCGTTTGTGGTTGCACATGACGCGGGATCGAGGTACTCCTCGGAGAAACGGTTAAAAAGGGCGATTACGGCAACTGCGGCCTTATGGCGGCTTTTGCTCGGTTCTTTCTGACTGGTTTTCCCAAAAAAGCGGTTTACTTCCTGTATACCTTCGTCACCGTCTTTGAAACCGGCGGCAATACAGAGGGAGCTCCAAAAGGCCCGGCGATATACGAAAAAATACTGGCCAAGGTCGTCCATGAGAGCAGAGGGATGCTGTCTGGTCCTGTTTTTCGCAAAACGCCGGTCGGTGATGAGTTTCTGGCAGATGGAATGAACGGTACCGATTGACATGGCGGAAATGTCATAGGTCCTGCCCGTCCTGTTGGTAACAAGGGCGAGGTATGATAAAAGCCCTTCTTTAAGCTGAGCGGCGGCCTTTTCCGTAAATGTGGAAAGAAATATTTCTCCGGGGTCAACATTGTGATAAACGATTAGATTGAGGGTGCGCCAGAGCAGTACCCGTGTCTTGCCGGAACCGGGGCCAGCCGCGAGAAAGAGAGGGCCTTCTACATACCTGATTGCATCGTTCTGAGCGGAATTGGGAGTGAAGTTTACTTCTTTCCATAAGTCTTCTATCGGCGGAGGTGTTTTTTCCAATATCAGATCCTCATCTTCTCCTTCATCTTTTCCAGCCGGTTCAGCGCTTCATACAGCGTGTCGCTCTTTTTTGCAAAATGAAGCCGTATCAGGTGATTGACGTTTTCCCTGAAAAAACTGGAACCTGGCACCGCGCCCACGCCGACTTTCTCCGCGAGTTTCTCGCAAAAAACAAGATCGCTTTCGTAGCCGTATTCGGAAATATCGAGTAGAACGTAATACGCGCCGTCGGGCGTTGTGTGGTTGATGCCCAGATCGTCGAGGCCCTTCATGAACAGCGCGCGCTTTTCGGTGTATGTCTGCAACAGGCCGTTGTAATACGATTCGCCGAAACGCAGTCCCGGAATCGCTGCCTCCTGCAAAGGCGCGGCGGCGCCCACCGTCAAAAAGTCGTGGACTTTTTTGGCGGTGTCGATGATCTCTTCCGGCGCGATGATGTAGCCGAGTCGCCAGCCTGTGATGGAGTATGTCTTTGAAAGCGCGCTGCACGAGATCGTGCGCTCGAACATCCCCGGCAGGGCGGCAATGTAGGTGTGCGTATGCGGCGCGTAAACGATATGCTCGTACACTTCATCGGTGATGACGTAGGCATCGTACTTTTTCGCCAGGTCCGCGATGATTGTTAACTCATCGCGGGTGAAAACCTTGCCGGACGGGTTTGAGGGATTGCAGAGGATGAGCGCCTTGGGGCGCTGTTTGAACGCGGCTTCCAGCTCGTTCGCGTCAAAATTGAACGCGGGCGGGTACAGCGGGACGTAAACCGGTTCTGCGCCGGAGAGTATCGCGTCCGCGCCGTAGTTCTCGTAGAACGGCGAGAACACGATCACCTTGTCGCCGGGGTTGGCGACCGTCATCATAGCCGCCATCATCGCCTCGGTGCTGCCGCAGGTGACCACGATTTCAGCGTTAGGGTTAATTTGCCTTCCCATCCATTTCGACTGCTTTTCGGCCAGCGCCTCACGGAAATTCTGCGCGCCCCATGTAATTGAATACTGATGCGGACCCGTATGGGCGATTTCCGCGAGGCGATCCAGTATCTCCTTTGGCGGCTCAAAATCCGGGAAACCCTGCGAAAGGTTCACCGCGTTATACCGCAATGAAACACGCGTCATGCGCCGTATGACAGAATCGGTGAAATTCGCTGTTCGCTCTGATAACCTTTGCATATCAATTCTTCCTGTTACTTCTCAGACTATCTCCGGTGATTTCAGCACCCCCTGGGGCCAGAATTGGTATTCATAAGACCAGTTGGAGCCGATGGTGCGCCAAGCGTTGGGTCCCCACCAGAAAGAGGGCGCCCTTTCCACACAATGCAATTGGCCGAAGGTGTTGATCCTGTTGCCGAAGTAGATGAGGTCGATTTTGTGCCTGCCCGCGCTGACGGGGACTTCAATCTGATATGGAGAGTAAACCAGAGGGCCGCAATCTTTACCGTCAACTTTTACCTTTAAGAGCTGCCCACGGTAGTTAGTCGCCCGGAATGTGAGTTTGTCTCCCTGTGTTTCCGCTTCCAGATGATAGGTGAAGTTGCCGCCGTAGAAGGGGAGGCCCTGGCGCGTGATGTCCCCGAAGGCCAGGGCGCGAACCGGTTCAGTTATGACGCATGACGTTCCGGTTACATTGACGCCGAAGTCGCCGAGGAGGTACATGGCTTCAATATCAACTTTACGGCCGTACGGGATGCTCACCTTTATAACGTTGGTTCCTGCTCTGATTGCGGGAAGGCTGATTTTGCCTATGCACTTGTCCACATACCAGCCGTTTACCGCTCCGGCTTTCTCGCCGTTAAGCGTTACCGTGGCTTTGGCGGCGTTCTCCAGGGCAAGTTCCGCGCCTGACAGCGCAATTTCGCTTTCAAACGTATAGCGCAATTTTAATGTGTTAGGTGTACTTCTGTCGTGCTCCACCCAGGGCTGGGCAATTCTGTTACCCCGCGCCGGCCAGTTCAGCTCGGTTCTGAGGATATTATCGAGCTTGAGAACTTCCTCCCTGGACCTATAATCCGCTGAGTCCAGTGCATATTCAGCCATGTCCAGGAGCAGCACATTGGGTTCTTCCAACGTAACCGGCACAGGGCCTGTAAAGCGTACGAAAGAAGGAGGCACAGGGAGGGTGGTCTTGCCTTCGTAACCGATGTCGCTGGTAACAAGGCATGGTTCCTCACCGGTTTTTACCGGTTCCGATTTGTCCAGCCTGAGGAGGATACTGTCGTGTTCGTAAAGGGGCCGCATGATGGTAGTCCACCCGTTCTGCCAGTCTACAGGCTGGGGGATAATTTCCCCCCTTGATGTTTCGTATAACGTTGCCGCCCATTCGCCCCTGACCCGTATCCTGATTATATCGCCTTTGGGAAGGTCGGGATTTTTTGGGTTCTCGGCGTGCACGATGAAAAGCCAGCGAATACCGTCCGCTTCCTCCCTGAGCTGGTAGAGGAGATCACCTGTCTGCGATCCCGAACTGCCGCGGATGTCGATCTCCCGGATGTCTTTGAGTGCGTCCAGTACGCGCAATCTTTCAAAGCCGATTCGCTCGCTCCTTTCCCAGAGTTTTCTTCCGCCGTCGTTGATATAGGCGTCGAGGTATGCAGGCGGTTCCCCCAGAAAGATCAGCCTTCCCCCGGCATTTCTAAACGCCTCGATCCGTTCCAGGGTAGTTTGCCTAATGGTCTCCATGGCCGGAACGATAATAACATCGTATTTCATCGCTCCCACGGGAAAGCCTTTTACGCTGATGTCCGCGACTTTGCAGTACCGTGGTAGGGTTGACTCGCAAATGTAGTCAAAGTCAATGAGCCCCCGGAGTAACCAGTCGCACAGGGAGAGGAATTTCTCATCCATCTCCTCCCGTATGGCGGCTGTTTTTTCCCGCGCGCCCCAATGAAGCCAAAAACTTTCTATGGGGTGGATCACACCGACACGGCAGACGGGTTTGCCCCTTGTCAAAACCGAGGCGACTCGCGCGAAGTGATCCTCCACATACGGATATTCCGCGATCCATGGCGACTGATAATTGAAGGTAGATGGATAGTCCCTCTTCGCGTCGCCGTTCATCGAAACCCATGAGAGGTGCGGCACCCGGACGGTGACTCCCAGGGCGGCCTGCCAGTCTCCCTGAAGTTTGTGCCCGCGGAAATCAAAATTCCAGTTGGTTACCCCGTAGAGTTCCGACAAGGTGCCGGGGAACCCGTTCTGCCTCGCGCCTGATTGCGCCTGTTTGGCGGTGGTAAACTCGTGCCTGTCGCATAACATATCGATGCCGGGTAACTGGAAGGAGCGGTAGGATCGCATTGCCTCGCCCAGCGCGTGGGTCTGGCTTTCCAGCGTGGGCTCTTCCATCATGTGGCCCGTGAGCATGATACCGTTTTCCGCGCACCATGCGCCGCACTGATCCGCAAAGGCCGCCGCGAAGCGCTCCGCGACATGATCGTGGTAGTGGTAGCGTATAACAGAGACCCTGCCCCCTGCGAGATCCCAGAGCAGTTCCGGAATGCCGCCGATGAGGCTTTCACCGTTATACGCAACTCTGTAAGTCTCTTCGATATCGAAAGTCCAGGGCAAAGAAACATCTTTGTCTTCCTGCGCGAAGTTCAAAGTTCCCTTTATCGTAAACTGAGGCTCGTCGGTAAATATCGCCGGAATTATTCCGCCAAAGTCCTTCTTGAAGTTTCTCTCGTATGTCCCGTATGTAATGCGGATAAACTCGCGGATAGTCGCCGGGTCCAGGGTATTCGCGTAGGTCTGGTTGTTGAACCAGGGATTGGGAAGGGCGGTCTCGATATAGGCGTAGAGTTTGAAGCCCGCGGCTTTGTCCTTTTCACCGATGGCCCTGTAACTCTCCAGGTCGCCGTTTTTATCCAGCGTCACATCAAAGCAGGCGACAAGTTCCCCATTCTCACTCCTCCCCGGAGAGTTCCAGATACGCCTTCCGTTGGCGTCTTCCTCGGGAGCCCCGTACGGCCTGCGCGTCAAAAGGAGGTAACGTATCCTGTATTTGGGGTCTTTGGTAAGCAGGCCCCCTGCGGCGCCCGACGGCCAGCGGTCCTCATCGTAAAGCCACGCGAGCATCTTCTCTTTCCGGGCTTTCTCCACACACGCGCCGACTATGCCCATGTGCTCCTCGCTTAGGTACTCCGTGGCCATGCCCGTCCTGACGTGCATGTGAAAGCCGCCGAATCCCATTTTTTTGAACTGGTCAATTTGCCAGACGAGTTCATCCTTGTCAAGGGTGGTGTTCCACGCCCAGAAAGGCGTGGCCCTGTATTCGCTTGAGGGGTTCTTGAAGTTCTCGTGGGTTAACTTTTGTTCGCGTTTTGGATAGAGCATTTCGGGTCTCCTTTGGGATAGTGTAGCGCAGATTGGTGGGAGGGAGCAAGGGGGAGGGGGGGTGGGGAATTTCTAAGCAATTAGTTGACAAAATATGTAACTTATAGATAAAATTAAATATAGGAGAATGAAATGAAATAATATTATAGGATTATGTTAGGTCCTAAGAGTAAATATGCCGCTGAATGCCATAATGGTAGTTTTATTGGTGCAGATTATGGTATAAATGAAGATTTAGCTCTTAATCTACCTGATAATTGGAAAGAGTTTAATATAAAGTATATCCCTGTATTTTTGGAAATATATCCTGCTAAAACTAAAATTGCCGCAGGATTAAGTTGTGGACAATTATGGACAATTTGTAAAGGTATTAAAATTGGAGATATATTGCTATGTCCAGATGGTTCCAGCTCATATTATATTGGAGAAGTAACGTCGGATTATTATTTCAAAAATGGTGAGTTTTTACCTCATAGAAGGGATGTAAAATGGTTTCAAACTAAAATTGATAGGTCAAATATGTCGGATGAATTAAAAAAATCGACAGGTTCAATAGGAACGGTATCTGATATAGCAAAATATTCCAAAGAAATTGATGGATTTATTCTGGGTGACAATAAACCTAGAATTCTTGCTACAGATGAAACAATTGAAGATCCATTGGTTTTTGTTATGGAAAAGCATTTGGAGGATTTCTTAATTGAAAATTGGTCCCAAACTGAATTGGGGAAGGACCATGATATTTTTATGGAAGATGGAGATATTATTGGGCAACAATATAAAACTGAAATTGGAGATATTGATATTTTAGGAATAAGCAAAGACAAGAAAACTATTTTGGTAGTAGAACTAAAAAAGGGAAGAACAAGTGATGTTGTTGTAGGTCAAATACAACGATATATGGGTTTTATTAAAGAAGAACTAGCTGAATCTAGTCAAAAAGTAAAAGGCATAATAATAGCTTTGGAAGATGATAAAAAGATAAGGTATGCGTTAAGTGTAACTAATAATATTGATTTTTATCGATATAAAATTGACTTTAAGTTATTCAAAGGTTGACCCCTATGGATCCCAAATTAAAGTCAAGCATCGAAAAAATCCTTCAAGAAAATCCCAACACCCTCATGGATGATCTAAACAAAAAGGTTCAAATAGCAATTGATGAGTATAATAATACAGTAACGAATGATTTCCAGGGCCTATCTCCCAAGCAAATGTCTGATTTAGTATACAAGGACTGGGGAGAAAATATTATCTCCATAAATCCCCAAAAGCTTGACGGCAGTGATGTCCCGTTCATACAGCAAATTAGGTACTTTATCAATTTAGTCAATGATGCAAAGGAGATAAAATTAACAAGTCGTGGGTATTTACCACCTTCAATTGTAAAAGACATTTATAGTCAGAAATTTATTACTGACATGATGATAGAATTAGGAACGACAAAACTAACAAAGGAAACGGATGTTGATAATATTGTACTAATGAAAATAATATGTACTAAGGTGGGCTTAATAAAAAAGCAACATAATAAAATATCATTGACTCATAGTACAATGAAAAAAATGTATTCCAATGATTTCTTCAACAAAATATTCGAAGTGGTATTCAAAAAATTTAACTGGGCGTATTTTGATCCCTTTGATGATGAACCAATAGGACAATTTGGTAATAACTACACTTTGTATTTATTATATAAGTATGGAGTTAAATGGAAAAAAGATGTTTCTTATGCTGATTTATATTTCAAAGCATTTCCCGAGTTTAAAATGAAAGATGATGGATATCGATCTTTGGATATTATTTATATAGTAAGAACGTTTAGGGACATATTGAGACTTTTTGAATTTATTGAATACGAGAACAAAAAAATATATATTGGAAACATCAGGACTACTGATTTGTTTAGAAAATACATAAAAATAGATCAGGCTTGACATTATACTTCAAAATACTGTATAGAATACAAAGGAGTTCTTAACCTATGTTCGAAAACCTACTAAACCTAAACAATTTCTCCAAAATCAAGCTCCTCAAAAAAGCAGCACGCAATCTCCTTGAAAAACTCTACTGCTGCGAAATCAACTGTATCGAAATAGACAAAACCGTATCGTTTGCCCATCATGCGCGTGGATGCACAATCATTGCTTCCAAAATTTGTGAAAATGTTGTTATACTACAAAATGTGACTATTGGAACAAACATGAGATATAACAGAGTTACTTGTGAATGGGAAAATGTCGGTAATCCGATAATTGGCAAAAATGTAGTAATCGCTGATGGAGCAAAAATTTTAGGGCCAATAATTATTGGTGAAAATTCTGTTGTGGCCGCCGGAGCGATAATCACAAAAGACATACCTCCCAACAGTATAGCATACGGCGTGAATCAATTTAAGCCAAAGGATCCCAATTTTGATTTGATTTTTAACCCGAATATGATCGACTTTGAGAAAATTATAGAAGCTGATAAAAGATTAATAGCAAAGTTTAATGAGAATAACATATAGGAGAAAATGATATGCAACATTCATTTTGCCATATAGCCGAATCAGAAGCCACAATAGAGCAAGCCGCAGAAATACTGTATATTACGTTTACAGGAAGCGACAGAAACCAGTGGCTAAAAAATCAAAAAGAAGCCTTCGATGAAGTAAACGAATGTATTGAAAGACCGAATATCTGCATAGGGATTAAGACAGGAGATGAATTGATCGGCTGGGCGGGAATAAGATCGATGTATGAAAAGACATGGGAATTACATCCTATGGTAATAAAAAAAGAATATCAAAGGAAAGGTTATGGCAGACTACTTTTAAACGAAATAGAAAGAATGGCGTATTTGAACGGAATAATAGGATTGGTGGCCGGATCCGATGATGAGACAAATAGCACAAGTTTATCTGAAAGAGAAATAAATGGCGTGAATATCTTTGATGAAATAAAAAGTATCAAGAATTACAGAAATCATCCATTTGAATTTTACCGGAAATGTGGGTATACTATTGTTGGAGTAATACCGAACGCGAACGGGCAAAATAAGCCGGATATTTGGTTATGGAAGGACATAAGGAAGATGGATGAATAGGTCTATAATCGGAGTAGTTCCTCTCTGGGATGAAAAAAAGGATAGTATCTGGATGCTGCCCGGCTATATGAATGGTATTGAGGACGCCGGCGCTGTGCCTGTGATCCTTCCCCTGACCGTATCGGAGACAGTGCTGAAAAAGGCCGCTGATTGCTTTGATGGGTTTTTGTTTACCGGCGGCCATGATGTGGATCCTAAACTTTATGGCGAGGCAAAAACTGATCATTGTGGAGCAGTCTGCGAAACGCGGGATCAAATGGAAACGTATCTCTTCCGCGAGGCCGTTCTGAATCAAAACAAACCCGCGCTGGGGATTTGCCGGGGGATACAGCTCTTTAATGCCTTGCTTGGCGGTACCCTGTACCAGGATCTCCCCACTGAATTTTCAAACTCTGTAAGCCACGCTCAACGGCCTCCTTATGATGTCCCAGCCCACACTGTCCGGCTTCTCCCCGAGAGCCCGTTGGGTAAACTTACCGGGAAAGAACGTCTCGAAGTAAACAGTTACCATCATCAGGGAATAAACAGGATCGCCGAAGGGCTTGAAGTTATGGCCGTGGCGGATGACGGCCTTGTTGAAGCTGTATATATGCCGGATCGTTACTGGGTTTGGGCTGTGCAATGGCACCCCGAGTTTTCGCTTAACGATGAAACTTCACTAAAGATTTTTATTTCTTTTGTGAGGGCAGTGGCTTCCCGGGAATCTACTGCGCCCGTGTGAGAATGAGTTCGCCCGCGATACTCACGGCAATCTCTGCGGGGGTCTTGCTCTTGATCTTGATGCCTATGGGGGCATGTACCCTGGGGTCGTCAATTGCGGATAACGCGAAGCCCCGCTCCAGCAGTTTCGTTTTCACAAACTCATGCTTTGCCGTACTCCCGATGACGCCGATATAAGCCGCGGGACTGTTCAGGGCGAATGCCCACGCTTCCAGATCCCAGATGTGGCCACGTGTAATGATGACCGCGTAATCCCTTTCGGTGAGGGCAATGCTTTTTTCGATGTGCTCAAACTCCCCGAGGATGAGCTTTTCTGCCTGAGGGAAAAGGTCTTTTCGCAAGAATTCTTCCCGGTCGTCAAAGACAACGCAGCGGAAGTCAAGGCGGCTGAGAAGGGGAACCAGTTCCTGTGCGATATGCCCACCGCCGAAGATGTAGACAAGGCCCTCTGAAACGATAGGCACGCTCAACCAAAAGCTTCCGTTATCCTCTAGATAAACCGCCCCGGATTTGAGAAAGGTGTTGAGATTTTGAGGTCCACTTCCTGTGTAAGTAAAAAGGCCTTCTTCCCCGGAAAAGCCAAAGGCGTTACACGCAACTCCTTCTGGAACTTTCATGAGAAACCATACGGCCTTGCCCTCACCTAAACAGGCTATCCCCTTCTCGATTACCTCAAGCAGTCCGGGCTCATCTGTATCCAATAAGCGAAAAAAAACTGAAACCTCGCCGCCGCAGACAGCGCCAATTTCCGCCGCCTCGTTTGAGTGGAGGATGTATTGCCTTGTGAAAGAGTTATTCGCAAGGGAAGGGTCGCGCCTTAGCAGAAGTGAGGCAGTTTCTTTTATAGCGAGATACTCCGGCTTGCCGCCGCCTATGCTGCCCCAGAAACGCTCCGTTGCCCCGCCTGCGCCCTGTCCTACCAGCATCAGGCTGCCCGTTTCGCGCGGCGTTGAACCGGAACTCCCGGTTATCGCCACCAGAACGAGGGACTCTTTCTTCAGAAGGCGTTCTCTAATGAGCAGGAATAGCTCTTTCATGGTGCCTGGCACCTTATTATAAATTTTCCCCTGCCCGCCCGTCCGGCGAAGCTTCCGTCCCGTATAATAGGCTCCCCGCGCGAAATCGTACACACCGGATAGCCCCTAACGTCAAAGCCTTCGTACGCGGAGTAGTCCACGTTGGAGTGGAGCTTATCCCGCCCAAGGACAACACGCTTCTCCGGGTCGATGATGACAAGGTCCGCGTCCGAGCCTTCTTTTATCACGCCCTTTTGGGGATAAAGACCGAAGAGCTTTGCCGGCGCTGAACAGCAGAGTTCCGTAAAACGCCGGAGGGTTAGGCGCTTTTTAGCGACCCCCTCGGAGAAGACGAGGGGCACCCTCTCCTCAATTCCCGGTGCACCGGACGGGCATTTGGTGAAATCGTCCTTGCCCATGACCTTTTGGCTTTCAAAAAAGAACGGACAGTGATCGGTCGCGATGATGTCGATGTCAGCCGCAAGAGCGCGCCAGAGGGCTTCCCTGTCAGACGCATCGCGAAGGGGAGGACACATCAGGTACTTGAGCCCCTCCATCCCCGGAAGACTGTAGAGGCTCTCGTCCAGAAGCAGGTACTGGGGGCAGGTCTCGGCATAGAGGCTCTTTTGGCCCCGCGCACGGGCACTTTTGATGAATCCCAGGGCGAGAGCGTTTGTCAGGTGCACGATGTAGAGCGGCGCGTCATTCGCCATCTTTGCGAGGAGGATCATGCGGCTGACGGCCTCGGCCTCACACTCGGCGGGCCGCGAAAGGGGATGGTAGCGGGGGCTCAGCTTCCCCTCGGAACGGAATTTTTCCCTGAGGTAAGTGATGACACCGTCGTTCTCGGGATGAACGGCAATCAGAGTCCCGAGTTCTCCCGCCCTTTCCAAAACACGAAATATGTCGTCGTCTGAAAGCTTAAAACCGTAGGTGGTGTAAACCTTGAAGCTGGTGATCCCTTCGTCCGCAAGGGACCCCATCATCGCGAGGACGCCGTCGTCAACGTGCTGAATAACGCCGTGGAAGCCGTAATCGATCACCGCCTTCCTTTCCGCGAGCCCGTGGTATTTTTTTATCTGGTGATCCAGTGGGCAGCCCGCCGGTCCGAAACCGGGGTGATCAACTATCGTGGTCGTGCCGCCAAAAGCCGCGGCGAGCGTGCCGGTGTAGAAATCGTCGCTTACTGTGGCAATTCCCGTGTCAAGGCAGAGGTGGGTGTGTACGTCCACCGCGCCGGGGATCACGATCTTTCCGGTGGCGTCGATGACCTCTGCGCCCTCCGTGGGAAGCGCCTTCCCAATCCGCTTGACCTTTTCGTCAGAACAGAGAACATCGCATACCTCTTCGGTGGTTTCGGTTACGACAAGGCCGCCCTTGACAAGAAGATCCGCCATGCGGCAAGTATAACACCGTTAATCATCCCCATCCAGCAGTAGTTGAAAAAAGGCGACAGTTGCTGTTTAATGAGAATATGATTGAAGTAAAAGAGTGTACGCCAGAGGATGTTTCTCTGTTGGCGGAAATGAACAGGCAGTTGATTGAAGATGAAAATGCCACTACTTCGATGGACAGTGATCAGTTACGGGATAGGATGGCTGATTTTTTGAATGAAGGGTATAAAGCCTTTTTTTTCATGGCCAATGAGAAAATAGTTGGATATGCCTTATGTGATATGACAAAAGAGCCCAAATATTTAAGGCAATTTTTTATAAAGAGGAATGAAAGAAGAAAGCAGTATGGGCGGACGGCGTTCAAAAAATTATTGGAGAAAACAGGGATTAAGGAAACAGAAATTGATGTCTTAAAACGGAATGAAACGGGAATAAAATTTTGGAAAAAGATAGGGTTTGAAGAACAATGGAAAAGGATGAGGTATAAATTTGATAACGTCCCTGATTCAGGAGAGTCCTTTATGTTTTTTGACACAAGCCATCTGAGAACAGACGAGATAATCCTGAGACTTGATAGAACGTCAGAAGCTGATCCCGAAAGACGAATGGCGCCTTCTTATCATTTTATTATATGCCGTGTTTCTGATGGACTGGAAATCGGTATGATTGATTTTCGTGTCGGCAATACTGAAGAAACGTTTTTTGACGGAAATATTGGGTATTTTCTTTTTCCATCGCAGAGGGGAAATCATTTCGCGGGTAAGGCGTGTCTTCTGTTGTTCGATTTGGCAAGAATGCATGATATGAAGTATCTTTACATTACTTGCGATCCCGATAATTACGCTTCAAGGAGGACATGTGAATGGGCCGGTGGTAAACTTGAAGCGATAATAGAATTGCCTACCGACACTGATATGTACGCAAGGGGCCATAGACAAAAGTGTTTATATCACTTCAATCTGGTTCAAGATAAACTAACAGTGGGAGAAAAAACCTCCGATAATAAACAGGTGGAAAACTCATCCTTCCTCCTGAAAGGCGATATCTGCTGGACTCCCTCCCCCAATTCCCTTGAAACCGTAGAGAACGGCTATCTTCTGTGCAGCGATGGGAAATCGGGCGGGGTCTTCAGGGAAATCCCCGAGACCCACGCCCATCTTCCTGTGATAGATCATTCGGGGATGCTCATAATACCGGGCCTTACCGACCTTCACGTGCACGCTCCCCAGTTTGCAATGCGGGCACTGGGTATGGACATGGAACTGCTGGAATGGCTTAACAAAAACGCCTTCCCCGAGGAGGCGAAATACGCGGAAATCGAATACGCGCGTAAGGCGTACGGCCAATTTGTCGAAGACGTTAAACGCGGCCCCAATACGCGGCTCTGCGTTTTTTCCACGCTCCACGTTCCGGGGACCCTTCTCCTTATGGATCTGCTGGAAGAAAGCGGCCTTGTCAGCCTTGTGGGCAAAGTAAATATGGACAGGAATTGCCCCGATTACCTCAGTGAAAGCGACGGCGCCGCGGCAACCACGGAATGGCTTGAAACTTTTTACACGCGCCGCAGGGAAGGCCGTTATAAAAACACCGCTCCCATAATCACCCCACGGTTCATCCCCAGTTGTACCGATGAACTCCTGAATAAACTCGCAGAGATTCAAAAGAAGCACGCGCTTCCCCTTCAATCCCATCTTTCGGAAAACCCCGAGGAAGTTAAGTGGGTCAAGACGCTTATGCCCGACAGCAAAAACTATGCCGACGCTTATGCGAAAGCCGGCCTTTTGGAGGGCCCCACCGTCATGGCCCACTGCGTCTGGGCGGATGAAGGGGAAATGGACATCCTTGCCGAAAAAGGGGTCTACGTTGCCCATTGCCCACAGTCGAACATGAACCTGTCTTCGGGGATTGCCCCTGTGAGGCGGTTTTTTGAGAGGGGCATCCCGATGGGGCTGGGGAGCGACGTTGCAGGCGGCGCGCACACTTCGATTTTCCGTGCAATGAGCGACGCGATTCAGGTCTCGAAGCTGCGCCGGACCATCGGTCATAGCAGCCTTACCGCGCCCGAAGGAAAAGCCCTTACCCTGGAAGAGGCCTTCTACCTGGGCAGCGCCGGGGGCGGGGCCTTCTTTGGGAAAGCTGTCGGCGCTGTTAGTACCGACGGCGCTGCCGGTTCCTTTGAGCCGGGCTGGGACTTCGACGCCGTTGTCATCGACGACAGCGAAATCGCCTCCCCCGTTAAGCGAAATTTGCGGGAAAGGCTGGAGCGGGTCGTTTACCTCTCCGATGACAGGCAAGTAAAGGCGAAGTTCGTTAGGGGAAATTCCGTTTTTTAAGGTGATATTTAGGACATCTCAGATATCAGATATCAGATGAATATTTTTACAAAAATCTCTTGAACATATTGCATAAAATCGCTAAAATTCAGCATATTTTTCATAGGAGGAAAAAATGAAAAAGATTATCCTAATCGGTTTGGCGCTGTTCCTTGTTCTCGCGATGGGCGCATTTGCCAGGCCCAGCTCTGAACAGCAGATCCGTTTGGCGACAGGCGGAACCACCGGTACT
>JGI24698J34947_10000361_pt1 | contig 20375 bp, 17 predicted proteins | sample TergutMp193P3_FD_34947 | JGI IMG/M metagenome (IMG submission 34947) | reverse complement strand
TTTCCAAAGATGATAATTAGCCATAAGCTCACAATAGTTGCGGGCTTTTGGAGAGTCGTTGAAGAATGTTTTTATAAAGCCAGGAAATTTGTACGAATTTTGCAAAGGTTTATCGTAAGAGGACGTAACCCGCAAGATTTCCATTTCATCCCTATCATCTTTTGCTTCGCCTTGCTGCGGCAATAATAAAATATCGTTTTTGGCAGAGTGATAGTTGAACAATGTTTCATTTAAAGATTTGTTTGTAAGCGGAACTATATTTTTAAATCCGTTCTTTTGCAAATTTTCAATAATTTCTTCCTGCAAGGAAGCTGGGGCTAGAGAAACTGCTATGAATACGGTGGCGGAATCTTTATACTCCAGCAGATTTTCCAGTTTAATTACCGGAATGCCGTCTATTGTTTCCGGATTGCCGAAAGTATCACTTACGGCAAAGCAAAATACAGGCATATTTTTTGCTTTAAATGCAGTATAAACGCTCATGGCAAAACTTAACGCGCCATAAATTATATTGGGCATTCAATAATTCTCCTAACCATCTCCCTAATCCCGCCCTCTTCAATATTCTTATCCGGCTCCCAACCCAGCTTTTCTAGTTTCGCCGTATCCAAAATTATTTCCGCTGCCGGAGGATAACCCAGTTTTTCCGCATTATCCGCAATATCAAAAACAACTTTTCCAAAACGCTCTGCCATATCGCGAATTGAAGCAGGCGGTATTTTACTCGCAACATCGTAAAAATCTCCGCTTTTCCCCTTGGCGAGAATCCATAACATCGCCGTCACAGCATCCGTTGTATAGCAATAACTGCGTGCCGTATCGCCTTTTGTCCGCAAAACAATATCCTTTTTTTCCATAGCAGAACGCAAAAATTGTGCAAATACACGGTTATCGTTTTTAACATCAATACCCGCACCAAAAGTCTGTGCCAACCTTGCTATTTTAGCATTAACTCCGTATTCATGAAAATAGCACGAACATAAGCTCTCCGCAAGCCGCTTGCCTTCCGGGTAGCAGCTTCTCACGCTCGTTGTATCCATATTTATATAAACTTCCATAGAAGAAAGATAAAGATAACCCTTAACGGATTTTTCCCTTGCCAATTCCAATGTATTCAAAGTACCTTCGTAAATGGTTTTTATAGTTTCAACGGGAAAATCCACAAATTCTCTTGAAGCGGTTGAATTCGCCCCGTGTACAATATAATCAATCGGCTCGTCAATATTCATTTTTTGAGCAATATCCCCGTAAGCAAAAGACAGTTTTTTACTAGAAAAAATTTGCTCGGCTTTATCCCTGTTTCTTGCGTGCGCAATTACGCGGATATTTGAATTATGCAACTCGTTTCTTGCGAGCAAACCCTTAATAAAAACGGAACCCAGCAAACCTGTTGCGCCGGTTACAAAAATGCTTTTGTTTTCAAAACATTCCCAAGGTACATTTGAATTCGCTATAGATTCCAAATCTGTCATATTCCAAAAACCTGCGCGTCTTCTTCTGCGTTCAGCAATGCCTTGAATATATAATAATCTATAGGCGTTGTGATTTTAATGTTCTTTTCAGGGCCGTTCACTGCAAATAACGGATATCCGTTTTGATGCATTAAGGTTGCCGAATCTATAATTCCATTCACTCCATTCTCCTTGCTTTTTTTATGAACCGCATAAATATCTTCCAGAAAAAAGCATTGAGGAGCACGGGCGAATTTATGTATGGAACGTTCCTTTATATTTTCTATCGCGCCATCTCCGTTTGTATTTACAATGGTCTCGCCTACCGAAGCTACCGTTATGGCGGAACCCTGTTTTTTAACGCTGCCTATGCACCTTGTAATCAATTCGCCGTCTATTAGAGGTCTTACTCCGTCGTGAATCAAAACAACGGTTTCTTTTGGTTCGGAAACATCCGCATATATCGCAGAAAGCCCGTTGAATACGGATTCCTGACTTGTGCTTCCGCCCTTGACTATCCATTTTACCTTTGCGATGTCGTATAACTTCAACATTCTTCTAAGCGTGGTGATCCAGCCGGCGAGGCATACAACGCAAATATTGTCTATTTCCTCGTGATTTTCAAAATGCTCCAAGGTATATATCAGCACCGGTTTTTCGTGAATTCGCAAAAATTGCTTTGGTTTAGCGTTGGAATTCATCCTCGCTCCGGTTCCACCTGCAAAAATTAACGCCGTATTCATGACTTGCCCTCCTTTAAACAGTCCCAAATTTTTTTCCCGGAATTTTCAGCTTCGGTACCGGTTTTAAGCTCGCTTTTCCGATTATCGTAATCATATAGCCACGGAAGCAACCAGGGTTCTGCTGCAAAATTAAATCTAATAAAATTCAATTCGGAGGTACCTGTATTATATTCAACAATACCTTCCTTTTGTGTTGAAGCATATATTGTATTTCCGCCTGCCCAGGCAATATTATAATGCCAAACCGGATTTTTATCTTCAAAATGCTCAACAAGTTCGGGCAATTTCGTAATTTCGTCCGTGTTTATATTTATTTTATATGCGTTGTTTGCATAAGAGGGAAATAACCATACATATTCGTTTAAATATTGAATAAAAAAATTAGCTCCTATCCCTTCTTTTCTGGAAAAGGAAGGGATTTTAATCTCTGATATTCTGTTTGACTGCCTGCTCCATTTAACAATATAATTTTTGTAAAGCGGACTGAGATAATAATTTTGCCCGTCAAAACATATACTAAAGTACTGCTCGGATTTTTCTCCTATGCTTTTGATTTCATAACTGCCGGTTTCCATATTGAAAAACATAACGGCATTTATCCCTTTCATAACTATTGCTATTTCATCATTGACAACGCAAGATTCCCTAAATATAACATTTTTCCACTCTTCCCGCGATTTGTCAATCGGTAATTTGGATATATCGTCCAGCCATTGAGAAAAATATTCTATCTCCTTTGTATTTGTATTTAGCCTCATTATGGCAGGAAATTCATGAGGAATAAAACAAATAAAATTTTTGAAACTGACAACATTCCTGAACTTTATGTCATATTTACAATCGTCCTTAAAAGGTATTTGTTCAAAATGTTTTTTATCAATATCAAATATTGATATTTTATCATTTTTGTAGTGTGGCGCAAAATACAATTTCTTATCATTCATTGCAATTCTGCAATTCCTCCAGTTTTGGCCGAGAATTCCAATGTATTCTGTTTCTTTATTCTGCTTATTATGCCTGTAAAACATATTATAGGCATCCACAAGCCAAACGAAAATTCCATCATCATAAATTCCTATAAATGTCGGTTGCGGTATTACTCCAATCATTTGGCCGCAAACAGGCTTTCCCGCAACTTCAAACAGCTTTGCAACACTGCTTCCATCGCCATAATACATATCGCTTATGGCAATAGAGCGGTTTAAATCCTCGGTACTGTCGTAAATTCCGTAATTGCCGGCCTTGTATTCATTTACAATCCGTGCATATTCCTGCTCAAGCCACGGGCACATGCTTTTGATTGTGCCTTCCAAAAGCGGATGCGGGCGCCACAGCAAAACAACATTATTCTGTTTTTTGAAAAATTCAAATACGGTCNTGAGCTTTTGCAAATACTTGCCTGAAGGTTTGNTATCTTCTACGGAATTGTTCAGCAATGCNGCTATGCTCGTATTGTAAAACACAACTTTCTTGCGCGAGCCGTCTGCATTCCTTATAAGTTTTTCCCACTCTTCCGGAATTTCACAGTTCTCGCTTTTTGTGTTAATCGCCTTGTCCAGCTTGGGGCTTCCCAAGGCAAGGAATTTATCTCCAATTTTATCCAGCCTCTCCGGGACATTGTTTCTTTTTGCAAAATCTTTATATACGCTAACATAAATCTCGCGTTCCTTACCGGTTTGCACAATCACCTTATGGGCAAAAATACACGCCGGTAATGTGCAAAAATGTTTCTCTATATCGTTTCCGCCTCCGACAAAATACGGCACATATACCAGACAGCCGGTTAAACTTCTCAGTTTTTCGCTGTAAAAATCAGGATACACGCTTGTTACCGTATTATAGTTGTCATAAGGATTATGAATAAAAATCATGTCCGGGCGCCGCTCTTCTATTTTGTATTTGCGGTAGTCAATCAAAGGTATGTTTTTTGGATAACTGGTTTCCCAGTGCATTTCCGTGAATTTCCCGTTTTTTTTATCGTAATACGGAATGGGCATAACAAAGGCTTCACAGGCAGAGTCATCCTTGGCGGCAAGATAAATGCTCTCCAGGCAGTCCCACATTGAGGCTTTGTAGGGCAAAAAAAGCACCTCCAACTTGGTTTTCACTTCCGAGTTAAAGGTTGATTCCAGATTTTTAACGTGTTCAAGAATATCCAGTCTGTTTTCTTTAAGGGATGTTTCTATGCCTTGCAATAAATCCAAACTCCGGGGAGCAGCTTCCTGTTCCAGATTGTCTTTAAGACATTCGCAGGCAGCAAGAATATCTTGAATTTGTTCGGCGGGGCTTGCCATTTTCGGCAATAAATCCGCCATCTTGCCCATTGTTCCGAGCAGAGAAAGCATTTCCTGTTTGTGTGATTTTTTCACTTAAAACCTGTTAACGGAATTGAATATCATAGTAATATAGAAACTACAAATGCCTTAACGCTTCTGTTATCAGTTTTCCGGAGTCTGCGCCTTTGCCAAGGATTTCGGCGGCTTTTTCCACGGCTTTTTTTGCTCCGGGATCTTTTACGCCAAGAGTGTGTAGAGCCAGAATTGCCTCCTGTTCGGTGAAAGACGCGGCTGCGGAACCGCTTGCCGTTGCGGAAATTGCCAGGGCCTTGTCCTTTAGAGCCAGAACCAGCATCTCGGATGTTTTTTTGCCTATGCCCTTTATTCTGGAAAGACCTGCGGAATCTTCCTGCGCAATTAAGGAAAGCAAATCGTGTGGCGAAACGGAACTCAAAATTCTCTGCGCCATTTTTGGCCCTATGCCGTTTACATCTATCATATTCAAAAAAAGTTCCTTTTCCTGCACATCCAAAAAACCGTAAAGAGTCATGGAATCTTCCCTGACAACCAGATGCGTTAGCAACACCAGTTCCGAACCTTCGTCAGGAAGCATTTCACCCGTGCGAGCGCTCACATTAACGCCGTAGCCAACGCCGCCACATTCTATAATTGCCAGCAACGGTGTTTTTTGCGCTAAAATTCCCCTCAACCGCCTTATCATTTCCATTCCCAGGAAGTGCCGTCTTTATTGTCTTTAACAACAACACCCAGAGCAAGCAGAACATCCCGCAAACGATCACTCTCCGCCCAGTTTTTAGCGGCACGGGCTGCGTTTCGTTCTTCTATAAAGGATTCCGCCTTTGCAGTTTCGTCTGCCGAATGTTTTGGCTTTTCTGCCTTTTTCAGCAGATTAAGCCCGAGAACACTGTCGAATTCCCTTATAAGAGCGGCCTTTTCACCGCCTTCCAGCGAAGAGTCTGCAAGCATTAAATTCAAAACGCCAAGAGCCGCAGAGGAGTTCAGGTCGTCTGCTATGTATTCCCTGAATTTTAAACTCCACTCGCGGGCATCCACGCTCTTTACCTCTCCGTCAAGGCTTATAAAGGGTTCTATTCTTCTTCGCAGAGCGATAAGGGAAATCCTTGCGTTTTCCATGGCTTCCCAACTAAAATTCAAATAGCTGCGATAATGGCTGGTCAAGGAGAAAAGCCTGTAAACAATGGGGTCAAATCCCTTTCTGATTAAAACATCCAGAGTCAGAAAATCTCCGCTGCTCTTGCTCATTTTTTCCGCAACGCCGTCTTTTGGAAAGCCTTCCCTGAGAAANTCGCCGTGCATCCAGAACCGGACAAACTGCTTTCCCGTTGCGCACTCGCTTTGNGCTATTTCGTTTGTATGGTGAACGCGAATGTGATCCGTGCCGCCGCAGTGAATATCCAGGGTNTCGCCCAGATATGCCATTGACATTGCGGAACATTCCACGTGCCAGCCGGGGAAGCCTACCCCCCAGGGGCTATCCCATTCCATTGCCCTCTTGCGGTTTTTGGGGCTGAATTTCCACAGGGCAAAATCCGTTGCGAACTTTTTTTCGCCCTGATCTATGCGCGCTCCGCTTTTTAAACCGGCAATATCTATGTGGGCAAAATCAGCGTATTTTGGAAATTTAAGGGAGTCAAAGTAAATACCGTCGCTTGTGCGGTAAGTATAGCCCTTTTCTTCAAGTTTCCTTATCAGCTCAATCTGGTCTTTTATGTGGTCGGTTGCCTTGCACCAGATAGTAGGAGGGATTATGTTCAGGAGTTTTAAATCTTCCTGAAATTTTTTCGTGTAGTACTCCGCTACTTCCCAAACGCTTTTCCCCGTGCGTTCCGCGCCCATTTCCATTTTGTCTTCGCCTTCGTCTTCATCGCTTGTTAAATGACCCACATCCGTTATGTTCATAACGTGGCGAACCTTGAAGCCAAAGTATTCAAGAGACCTGCGAAGCAAGTCCTCAAAGAGGTAAGTACGCAGGTTGCCTATGTGCGCATAGTGGTAAACGGTTGGCCCGCAAGCGTAAAGACGAACTTCCGGAACTCCTTCGGGAAGAATGAACCGTTCTTTTGTGCGGGTTGCGGTATTGTAGAGAAAAAGTGGTTTTGTAGTCATAACGAGAAACCTTTAGATTTGCCTGCTGCTAAGAATTTATCAAAGTCATCTTCGGCCAGCTCGCCCGGCGGCTGGATAATTTGCGTAGGTTGAGGTTGAGGTTGCAATACCGTTGGCGGCAGTTGAGCCACCGGCATTACCCTTGTCGGCTGCTGAACCGGCTGTATTGGCTGCGAAGGCGAGGCAACCGGCATTACCCTTGTTACCGGCATTTTTTTTCCGGGCGGCATATTTACAAAACCGCCGGCCATCACTATCACCTTTGTTTTGTCCCTGTATTCTTCGCTTGTGCCGGTACCTACCTTTTCAAAATTTGAAGGGTCTTCCATGGGATTGCTGTAAAATCCGTCTTCTGTTTTTGTCCAGTTGAAAATTTTCTTTATTTCCCTGACAACTTCCCCGTGATTTTTTATGGAATATTCCGGTCCAAAGAAATGATATATGGTAAGCCGTGAAGCAATCTTGCTGGAATGGTCTATGAGCAGTTTATCGTTTAATGCTTTCGCCAGTTCCCTTTTGATGTCTTCCACGCTTTCGGAAGGGGCTTCTACCATAGTGACAATGGCATCGCCGCAATCCTTGAATGTTGAGCAAACATCCGCAAAATCTATGTTTCTCTTTGTGTACTGCGTTACCGTGTCCATTATGGATTGCAACACCATGCGAAAACGGGAATCCACCAGTTCATCCCCCTGGTCAACCGAGGCATTTTCCTGATCCAGAACTTCCAGCAAATTGAGCTGGTCTATAACAATAAGGGCATCCACGTGCTTTCTCAGATCTTCTATGCCCAGTTTTGCAATTTTGCGCTTGTCGTATTCTTCCCCGGACGGCATTGAGGCAACGCCTATGGTTAGCGTATTGCTCTTCCCCTGCTGAACTTCCTTTGCCGCCTTTGCAACCAAGGGTGCAGCTCCCGTTCCGGTTCCGCCGCCCATGCCGGTTACAACCAGCACCAGTTCCTTGTCCTTGAAGCGTTTTTTGAACTCCCCGTAATACTTATCGCCCAGTTCCCTTCCAACTTCCAGTTTCCCGCCTGCGCCCAGATGGGTATTGGAGTCCACCGAACTCAGCCAGATATTGTCCTTAAAACCGAGCTTGTCCAGCTCCTTCATGGAACTGCCGTCCGAATTTATGCCCACAAAATCCACCAGTTCGTTTGTTGAATTTTGATTTTTCAAGCTCATGACAACATTTACGCCGTGGGTTCCTACACCCGCAAAACAGACGGAAATCGGACGCTCATAGGTGTCGCCTGCGCTCTCTATCAGGGGTATTCTACTTGTATCTTCATCAACTACCATTTGAATTATAGGACCCTGCTGAATTTCGGTTTCCAGTCCGGCATCGCGGCGCATATTTTGAAATATCTTATCCAAGTCAGGCATTACAGGCATTAAATCCTCCGTATCTGATGAATATAGAAAAATTTACGAGGCATTGGACGAATTCCTGAAAAGGGAAAAGAATTTTTTGGTTTTTTTCTTGATTTCGGAAGTACCTCTCCGCTCTTCTTCGGCAATCAAACTTTGCAGGGAGCCTATGCCTGAAGAGGGCAAGTCTTCCCGGGTTTCCTTATTCCACTTGGCAAATGCCCTTCTCGCCGGAACATAAAAGACCTCGGTTGCCAGCTTTTCCAGACCTTTCAGAGGCAGGGGACATTCCAGAATGATGCTTTCCAGCTTGCAAAAATCAACCTCGGCCAGGGTTTCCTTTATATCCTCCAGCAGGGAAAACATGACATCCCGGGTAAAGTAGTTCAGTACATAATTGCTGATTGTCACCTTCTTTTCGTTTTTCCCCGGCAATTTAAGCCTGCCGTACTTAAAACTCTCTCCGGTAGGGTTTTCCTGGACACAGGATGCATATTCCAGCAAATCGGAGCAATCGTCTGCGGATAAACGCTCCTTTGCCTGGTCGGAAATTTCGGCATTCTTTACCATATCCGAAAATTCCTCAAGCGTTTCCCTTTGCTTGAATTTGAAATCGTAGGTGGTTAATTTCGGATATTTATAGTAGCTCAGGCATAAACGCCAGAAAATCTTTTTCAGTTCCTTGAAGCCGATTTCCTTTTTATTTACGTATTTCAATTCGGACTTGTCCCACATGGAATACTCGGTCAGGGAATCCGTAATGTGGATCAACAGGGTTTTGCCTTCCTTTTCACCCTCGTTTGCGAGCGCCTTGAATTCCTTTTCGCAAGACAGGAACATCTTTACCTTTTCATCATCTTCCTTCATCACTTCCAAAAGCCGCAAAAGCGCAGGATGCTTGGTTATAAAGTAAATGTCAAAGCCAAAATCCTTGGTTTTTCTGCCCCTGGGGTCCAGGAGCCTGGTGGTCTTGTTATTGTCGTTTAAAACCGTATAGTAGGGGCTGGGGAAAGACCTTATCTTTTCTCCCAGAATCGGAATTTGAGATACCTTGTCGGATTGCTTGCATTCCTCTATCTTTATCATGTCGGTTTCCGTAATCTCCTTGGCCCTGGAAAATTTGAGGCAGTAGGGCTGAAACAGCACGTCAAAATAATTTGCGGAAACCGTAATTTCCATGCTGGAATCAAAATCGCAGCCGTGNTCCTGCTGCCATTCGCTTATGGTACTTGCNATTATGTCGGCTATGGCCTTTATCCTGCTTTCGTCAATCCTCTCCTGCGGGTANCCGGGGAAATCCTCAAACTCTCTGGNATTGAACCTGAATGTTCCGGCATTCCAGTCACTCTCGTCGCCGTAGCGCGGTTGAGAATCGTTTGCCATGGCGAAATTCATGCTGATCTCATTATGTCCGAAATCCAAATTGAGTTTGGCTCTTTTAATACCCATACTATAGCCTCCAGTTTTTTTCCGTTGTGTATGCAAGACGCCTGAAACGCAAATCCAGAACGGCTATTGAATCTATATTTAAAACCTGCATGTTTCCGGTCAGTTGCCTGTAATACCTGAAAGCCGTTTTCCAGTAGTCGCTTTCCAGGGAAAATTTCGTTTTGAAGTCCACATCGTTGAAAAATACCGTTATCTGCCTTTCCTCGCTTCTCGGAATCAACTGCGAAATTCTTGAATAGAGCAGGGCATCGTGTTCCTTCATCTCTATTAAAAAATCCGTTGCCAGAGCTATGTCTTGCGGCTCCCTTGCATCTACAACCGGCAGGTCTGCCGGATTTGCGCTGTACGGGTAAATCTTGCCCTTGTCCGAATATATGAGCGGCACGGAATCCGAGCGCTGCGGGATAAGGGCAAAAAGCGGGCTGGCTTCCCTGAATTCTATTTCCAGTTCGTAAGGAATCAGCTTNACGGAAAACTGAACCTCTCCGTAAATCATGCTGTCTGTTTCCAGACGGATGCGAATATCGGCGGTNTCCCTAACATAAATCTTTTCCTCGTAGCCGTAGCCGATTATCTTTCTGAATGCATCCTCCGAAAGGCGGTTCAGATTTTTTGGCATAACCTTGCCGAAATACATGAACTGTTCGTAGCTTATGTTNGGAACAACAAGGGTAGCNGCTATGATGCAGGACACGGCCAGAACAAGCATGCTCGCCACGCGCCTCTTGTATTTTAAAAGATAGCCTCTGGCAGTTGCCTTTATTTTCAAGGTGAGATAGGCAATTTCCTCCTCTCTCTTTTTCTTGTGATACCCAAGCATTAAATTACCTCCAGGATCTTTGCGGAAAGCGAAGTTATGTTTCCGGCACCCATTGTTACAATCAAGTCCGTTTCCCTGATTTCACNGCTTAAAAATTTCAGGGCATTTTCCTTTGCCCCTATAAAATGCGCATTCTTGTGGCCCCTTTCCGTTGCNCAGTCAAAGATGATTTTTCCGGAAACTCCCTCCAGCGGCTGTTCCCTTGCTCCGTAAATATCGCAGACAAGNAGAATATCGCTNCCGATGAAAACCGTTCCGAATTCCTCCGCNTGGTCTCTGGTNCGCGAATACAGATGCGGCTGGAATACCACAACAATGCGCCTGTCCGGGAAGGATTCCCTGAATGCGGAAAGGGTTGCGGCAACTTCGGTTGGATGGTGTGCATAATCGTCAAAGACCAGTGCCCCCCCGACCGTGCCCTTGAATTCCATTCTTCTCTTGACTCCGGCGAATGTGGCAAGGGCTTTTTTCGAGACTTCCACCGGAATTGATTCCTCCGTTGCAAGGGCAATGGCGGCAACCGAATTCTGAACATTGTGCCTGCCCAGAAGACAGGTTGAAAATTCGCCCAGCAATTCACCCCGGCAATAAACCGAGAAACCGGAACCCTTCTCGGAATAGCGACAGTTTTTGACGCTATAGGCCGCTTGCGGGCTAAAACCGTAGGTTATTACCGGCTTGCCAAGTCTTGAAAGAACGCTCTGGCAACCGATGTCGTCAATACACATGACTACCTGCCCGTAAAAGGGAACCTTGTTTGCAAATTCCACAAAGGCATTTTTTATATCGTCAAGATCCCTGTAGGTATCAAGATGGTCGGTATCTATGTTGGTTATTATCGCGGAACTCGGCATCATCTGCAAAAAGCTGTGATCAAATTCATCCGCTTCGGCAATGAGGTAGGAACCCTTGCCTATGGTTGTACCGGAGCCTTTGCCCTGCACTATGCCCCCGACTACAACGCTCGGATCTTCGCCGGCCGCTTCAAAAATCGAACCTACAAGGGATGTCGTGCTTGATTTTCCGTGTGTGCCGGCTATTGCCAGAGTGTATTTAAGGCGCATGAGTTCGCCGAGCATTTCCGCCCTGCGAATAACCGGAATACCCGTTTTTTTTGCCTGCCGTATTTCCGGGTTGTCCATGTGCACGGCAGATGAATAAACAACGAGTTCCGCACCGGAAATGTTTTCCGCCTTGTGGCCTATAAAGATTTTAACGCCCAGGTTTTGAAGATACTCCGTTTGAGCACTCTCCTGCATGTCGCTTCCGCTCACTTCAAATCCGTTGTGGTGCAGAAGTTCCGCAATGCCGCTCATGCCGGCACCCCCTATTCCTATGAAATAGGTTTTGTGGATACGCTTGTTCGGAATCAGGCGGCCTAGGTCAAGCATATATCCCTCGCTATGTCGTTTGCGGCTCTGCGGTTAAGTTCGCCGAGTTCGCCTGCCCTTGCGGACATTTTGCTGCGCCTTTCCACGTCATTCATCAAGCCATTTATTTTTTCCCAGAGAGCATTTGGTTCCGAATCCAGTTCCACAAGGGCGGCACCCTCCCTTTCCACGGCTCTTGCATTATGCTCCTGATGATTTGCGGTTGCATAGGGATAAGGCAAAAGAACGGACGGTTTTCCAAAGGATAATATTTCTGCAAGGGTAGAAGCCCCGGCACGGGAGATTATCAGGTCTGCGTGCTGCATACAGGCGTAAATATTGTCCAGAAAGGCGGTTATGCAAATATTTTTTTCCCTGTATTTTTGGGAAAGGATATCCGCGTGTTTTGCTCCCGCCTGCCAGATCACCGATAGATTTTCATCCCTGGAGATTTGCGGTATAATCTGCTCGATCTTTTTGTTTATGCCGAGCGCACCCTGGCTCCCCCCTGTTATTAAAATGCGGAATTTTTTGCCGTCTGCAAAGGCCTCGGGAGGAGGCAAATTTTCCGGAAGCCTGCGAACCGGATTTCCCAGAGTTTTGGATGCCGTGTAAACTTTTTTTGCGAACCTTGCGCATATTCTATTTGCAACACCCATAACGGCATTCGGCTCTATTGCATAAAAGGGTATTCTCCTGAAAATTGCCGCAAGCATGACCGGCAGTGCTACATAGCCTCCTGTTGCAACTATAAATTCGGGCTTCTCCTCCTTTAGCAATCCCGCCGCTCCAAGCACCGAGGATAACAAGCTGAAAGGCAGCAGTAAATTCCCGATTATGCTGTTTCTCCTTAATGGAACCGCTTTAACAGTCCGGTAATTGAATTTTGAAGAGAGCAGTTTTTGCTCCATTGAAGGTGCGGCGCGACCTGCAAAAATAATGTTGAAGGAATCCAAATCCATAACGGCTTCGGCAACGGCAATCGCAGGGAATACATGCCCGCCGGTGCCGCCGCAAACAAAAAGAACCGTCCTCATTTTGCCTCGCCTCCGCTAAGCGAAGATATTTGAACGAGCATTCCGATGAGGAAAAAATTCACGGACAGGTTTGCACCGCCGGCACTTATAAAGGACAGGGGCTGACCTGTGTTCGGAAGCAAACGCAAATTGACTCCTATGTGAAAAAATATGTTCAGGGTAAATATTATGGCTATGCCCCAGGCTATGTTCTGTGCAAGCATTGCATCCCTGTCTTCGGGGTGTATTCCGGCCGCAACCCAAAAGCAGGCAAATAAGAATCCCGACATGGCAAGCGTAATGGGAAAAAGGAGCCACATTCCGAGTTCTTCGCCCAAAATGCTGTAGGCAAAATCGTTGCGCGCTCCAAACAGGCGGAGTTTTATGGTTCCCTTGTCCAGCCCCTTTCCCGTGACTCCGCCGTCTGCCAATGCCTGCAATGCTTCTNTTTGCTGTTCGTTGCCAGCGCCTTCNTCGTTAAANAAATTCCANATCCTGTTGATGCCGTGAGTTTTTGCGATACTGCTGTCCCTGTCCAGGCCGGCTATGGAAGTCATTATAACTGCTGGAATTACCAAAGCGGCAACGAGTACAAGGCGGGGCTTCCAGTCCATCTCCTGCACAAACAGCATAAAGAATATCATAATCATATAAATGAGCATCATAGAATAGTTCGGCATAAGGAAAGTAAAAAATCCTACAGGCAAAAAAGCCAAAAGCGGGAACCCGAAAAATTCCCTGCACAACCTCATTTTTTTCCTTATTTTCATGTCTGTTATGAGTTTTGCCACGAAAATCATGAGGAAAACCTTCACAAATTCCCCAACCTGAAAGGGTCTTGACAAAACGGACAGTTGCCGCCTCAATTGAGTTATGCCGTTGTTGTCTATGTTTACCAGTTGAGCCTCCGTGTAGAATCCCTTGAGATTAAACCTTTCGTTACTGACGGGAATCCTGTCCCAGGCCTTGTCGCCCCATATAGCGAAAACCTGCAGGAATATTGCAAGCAACAGGAGCAAAAAGGCAAAGCTGATGCCTTCCTTATTCCACAAGATACGCTGCCCGGAAGAAAAGCGAATAAAATAGCGCCGCCACAGAGACACCGGGAATAAAAAGCCCACGGCAAAAAAGGCTAGCGGCACAAGCATGTTTTCAACTGCAAAAATCTTGAACGGAATTGAATCTTTTTCCAGCGTGCTTATTCCAACATAAATCCCGACAATGGAAAACAAAACCGGAAGCAAAAGCAGTTGCCATTTGCCGAATCTTATCCTTGTAGTCAGGTTGTGGTAATAATCGTAGAGAAAATTCATTTCACCGCCTCCATTTCCAGCAGGGCACCGGATACTTCTTCCAGTTGCATTGAGCGGGATGCCTTCACCAAAACCATATCATTTTCACGAAGCAATAATTTCAAGTTCCTTATGGCGTTTTTCCTGTCTTCAAAATATTTTATTCTGGAAGATTTCAGGCCAGCCTTTTCCGCTCCCCTGCAGTATTCCGCGGCATCCTTTCCTATCGCTATCAAGTAGTCAACGGACAGTTCGGGCAGCAAGGAACCTATTTCCCTGTGGTATTCCGCGCTTTGCAAACCGAGTTCCTTCATATCTCCCAAAACCGCAATTTTGCGGCCTTTGCCGGGCATATTGGCGAGGGTTTGCAGGGACATTTTCATTGAATGCGGATTTGCGTTGTAGCAATCCGATATTACCGTAATTCCGTTTCCCTCAAAAATCTGCATTCTCATATTGTACGCCCTTGTTTCGGAAAGTGCCTCTGCGATTGCGTTCTTTGGAATTTTAAAAAGTTCGCCTACTGCGATGGCCGCAAGAGCGTTATAGACGTTGTGCAAGCCCGGAACGGAAAGTTTGAACCAGGTGCGCGATATGCGGAATTTTGCGCATCCGTTTTCCCACAGGATTTCATCGGGTTTAATCACTCCCCTGTTCACTCCGTAAGTTATCACATCGTATTTTGAGGAGTTGCGAATTTTGGAGAGCATCCGGTCGTCTGCGTTTATGATTAAATGCCCGCTTTTTTCAAAGCCTTCTACTATGGATTTCTTTTCCCTGAATACTCCTTCCAGATTTCCCAACCCTTCCAGATGGGCAGGGGCTACATTTGTTATAACCGCAACATCAGGAACCGCCGCCTGAGCAAGCTGGCGAATTTCGCCCGGCATGCTTGTTCCCATTTCTATTACGGCAGCTTCGTGTTCGCTGTTCAAGCCGAGCAATGTCATGGGAACGCCAAACAGATTGTTCAGGTTTCCCTTTGTCACGAGGGTGTTGAAATTCTTGCCAAGCACTGCGGCGAGCATCTCCTTTGTGGACGTTTTGCCCGCGCTGCCCGTTATGCCTACAACCTTTAAATTCTGAAATTTTTTCCTGTAAGCCCTTGCAAACTTTAACAAAGCCCTGGTTGTATCTTCCGTAGCCACCGCAAGAGGAATTTTTTCCACCTCTACTTCTGCCGCATTTACCACTGCCATAATCGCTCCTTTTTTAAATGCCTCTTCTATAAATCCGCCCTTGTGGGGATTGAATTTTTTTCCTACCAATATCCAAAAAATATCACCTTTTTTTATTTCCCTTGAATCGAAATTCAGGCACGCTTTTTGCATCTTAATTTTCTGTGGAATTTCCGCTGCAACGGCAGAGGGGTTTTCCTGCAAAAAAAATTGCAGAAAATTTGCCACGTTCATTTGCAATTCGAAACTCATACTTTTTTACATTTGGGCAACCGTTAAGATTGCCCCTACAATGCCTCCGTTAATTCTTCTTTGTCGCTGAAATGAATTTTTTCCTTGCCTATTATTTGATAATCTTCATGGCCTTTGCCGGCTACTATCAGGATATCGTTGGGGTTTAATTCNGCGGCGGCGGNTTTTATCGCTTTTCTGCGGTCTGCCTGCCTTTTGTGTTTGGCGGAACTCATTCCGGCTTCCACGTCGTTCAGGATTTGTTCGGGGTTTTCCGTGCGGGGATTGTCCGAGGTGAGCCAGATTTTGTCTGCCATTTTTTCCGCTATGGCACCCATTTCCGGTCTCTTGGTTTTATCCCTGTCTCCGCCGCAACCGAATACCAGGAGCAAATTGCCCTTGCATATTTTGCGTGCCGCCGTGAGGGTTCTTTCCAGGGCATCCGGCGTGTGGGCGTAATCAACTATGGCCCGCCTGCCGTCTTTGTTGTGCACAACTTCAAAACGTCCGGGAACCGATATTTTTCCCAATGCCTCTGCAAGCGTGGTTTCTTGCAAGCCTGTTTCCCGCGCCCATTCCATTATCAGCATTGCGTTTTCAATATTGTGCTCGCCAAAGAGAGAAACATTTATGTTGTCTATTCTTATTCCCGTTTCCGTATTTTCATGCTTGAACTGCTTTTTTGAAACTCCTACTCTCTCTCTGAAAAACAATTCCCCGTACAGACGATTCCCGTAGGAATTGTCTATGTTTATAAATCCCGTTCCCTTGCCGAGAAGTTCCGAGATGAACAGCAGTTTTTTTGCCTGATAATAATTTTCCATTGTACCGTGATAGTCCAAATGGTCGTGGCTCAAATTTGTGAACAGGGCGGTTTTGTAGGAAATTCCCATAACACGCCCCTGAGCAAGCGCATGGCTTGATACCTCCATAACCAGTTCGGTGCAGCCTGCCTCAACCGTTTTTGCNGCAAATTCGTGAAGTTCCAGAAGGCCCGGAGTTGTCAANTGNGCTTCCTCTTTTCTGGTGTCTATGAGATTATATATCGTGCTTAGCAAGGCTGTTTTTTTGCCTGCCTCCCTTAAAACCGAGTTCATCATAAATGCGCAGCTTGTTTTTCCGTTTGAGCCGGTTACCGCNTGGCAGTTCAGCTTGGAAAATGGATTGTTGAAATTTTCCTTTGCAAATAAATANCTTGTGAAAACCACATCGTTCACCTGCGCCCATTTGTCTTCGTATTCCTTTGGAGCGGGCAATGANGAAACTATTGAAGATGCGCCTCTTTTCAGGGCTTCCAAAGCGTGTGCNTTTTCCGAGCCGTCNGCACAGGGAACGGCAAAGAATATATCGCCTGCCTCAACGCTTTTGGAATTGTCCTTCAATCGCTTCATATACCTTCTCTAAGTTTGATATGTACCGTGCTTTTTTTGGGAGCAAAACTGCCGGGTTCGGGAAACTGCTCATACACTTTTCCCGTGCCGTCGTAAACAACATTGCTTATATGCTCCAGCATACCCATGGCATCCCTCAATGCCAATCCCCGGACATCCGGCATTAAACCGGTGTTTCTTTGATGTTCTCTCAGGGAAAGTTCCAGGTATTCTCCGGTGTGGTCTTTTTTTATTTTTTGCGCTACTACGGAACCGCCTTTGTTTTCTTCGTCAAAACGTATGTTACATCGCATTCCGCCTGCCTTGTTTTCCGCCGCAGTCTTTGTGTAGCCGATAAAGGATATATCGCTGCACAGGTTGTCGGCCGGGGCGTATTCCTTTGCAAATGATGCCGGCGACAAGGCCGGGTGCAAATATATCTGCTCCATTATCTTTTGAAATACCGGCCCGGCTACCGTTGCTCCGGCTCTTCTGGTGTGATACATTGTAACCAGGCATATATAGTGCGGGTCTGCTATCCTTTCCATTCCTATAAAGGAAGAATTGTAGTTCTCCATCGCATATCTTCCAGAACTGTCCCTAATCTGCGCCGTTCCCGTTTTACCGGCAAATTCAAAGAAAGAATATTTGGATTTCACATTCTCGGCCGTGCCGCCGGAGTCCACAACTCCTCTCAGCATATCCCTTAAAAGACGGGTATTTTCCGTGGAGGAAATTACTCTGCGCACGGAGTCCCTTTCCGTTGCGGCAGAATCCATTCCGTAGTTCAGAAGCAGTTTGGGATTATACAGGATTCCGCCATTTGCTATTGAACCGAATGCTTTTGCCACATCCAGGGAAGTTGCATCTATGGATTGCCCAAAGCCCTGCGCAGCCTGCGTTCTCAAATCCGGAACCCGGATAAAACCCTTGTGGCTAACCCTGAGCGGAAAATCGGAATAGGTTTCGTTTATGGCAAACTTTTTCACGCCGTAATAAAAATTCTCATAGCCGATATTTTCAGTAACATATTTCCCAAAAGCGATATTTGAGGAATACACCATTGCCTCCTGCATATTGCAGGTTTTTCTGGCATGAGTGTCCTTTATAATCTTTTCGTTTGAATTTTTTACAACCTGCCACTTGCCGTCTTCCGTATCTATAAGTTTATTGGGATCAACTCCGTTTTCCAGGGCGATGATGGCGGTTATCGGCTTGAAAATAGAACCCGGCTCGTAAGAATGTAAAACATCCTCGTACTTTTTGTTTTCCGGATTAAAACTCGTAAGGGCGAGTATTTGACCCGTGTGCGGATCCATAACCAGAACGGAAGCGCCTGCCGCCCCGAACTTTGGCACATACTCATGAACAACATTTTCCACAATCTCCTGAATACGCAAATCTATAGACAGGTATATGTCCTTGCCTTCAACAAGAGGGCTTATCTCGGCTTCGTTTATGGGAGTTTTTTTTCCCGGCGGAACCGTTGAAAGCATAACGGCATTTTGCCCGCGCAAGTCTATGATTTTTGAATTCACCACGCCTTTCAAAATTGCAGAGAGGCCTTCTAAATGCCTGTGGTAATAAACGTCTTTCTTTTCGCCGTTTACAAGCAGTTTGTCCCAGAGCGGCGTGCCGTTGCGGTCAAAGACACGCCCGTATCTCGCTTCCCTGTATCTCTGCTCCTGCGTTTTGTCCCTGTAATAAACTTCCCCGCTCACAAGTTGAATTTGCACAAGCCTGGCAGCAAAAATTATAGTTGCCAGAGAGAGAAAAACACATATTATTATGATTCTCGTTTTCATTTTGAATACCTCGTTATTTTGGTTGCTACTTCATACACTCCAAGCCCAAGCCGTGATGCCACGGAATCTATTCTGCTTCTTGAAGACAAACTGTCTATGCTTATTTCCAGCAGGGACAAGTCATAGCGTTTCGCGGAAACGGAATCTTCAAGAGCCTTTTCCTGCAAAATCAAATCGGCAAGCTTGTCGTTCTGCATTTTCATGGGAACCGACAATGCGAAAATCAAACAGAAAAGAAAAATCGGGACAATAATCAGTTTCATAAACTCCTCCTAAATCCTCTCGTAAACTCTCAAGGCGGCGGAGCGTGAACGGGAATTTCCTTTCAATTCCTCTGCGCCCGGCGTTATGGGTTTCTTGTTGACTTTTTTTATTTTTTTATTATTGCCTCCGCAGAGACAAAGAGGCAAGTTGCCGTTGCACAAACAGTTTTTTTCAAAAAGCGAAAGGACATCCTTTACCGCCCTCGCTTCCTTTGAATGGTAGGTTATTATGCAGAGCCGCCCGCCGGCTTTCAGGCAATGCACGGCAGCTTCAACGCTCTTTTTTATCTCCGCAATTTCCGAATTCACTTCCATGCGAATGGCCTGAAATACTCTTGCCTTTAATCCGTTCAAATCCTTTTTTCTGTTTTTGTAAACATCTTCAATCGCAGAGTTCAAATCCGCTGCGGTAATATTTTCCTTATCGGAAATTCTTGATAAAATGAGCCTCGCCAGGCGGCCCGCCATTTCCAAATCCGAATTTTCCCTTAACGCCTTTGCAAGTTCCTTTTCCGAAATTCTCTTCAGGTAATCCTGCGCATTTTCGCCGCTGCCTGCATCCATCCGCATATCAAGGGCTTCGTTGCCGGCAAAGGAAAAACCCCTGTTTGCATCTATCTGGTGGGAACTCACTCCCAAATCGTAGAGCACGCCCCCGAGGGTCTCCACCCCAAGCTCTGTTCCCAAGTTTGAAAAGGGCTTGTGGTGGTAGCTTATTTTTTCGCCAAACCTTGCAAGCCTGGCTTTCGCCGCGTTTATGGCTTCTATATCCCGGTCAAAGCAATGCAGTTTTTGACCCTCACCCAGAAGCTCCGCGATTTTTTCCGAATGTCCGCCGGCACCAAGAGTACAGTCCGCATAGTCATAGCCATGCCTTATGTGCAGGCTTTCTACACTCTCCTTCAAGAGAACTGATATGTGGTGAAATTCTGTCATACCATCCACTCATAGCCGGCAAAGTTATCGTCTTTTTTAAGAATATACGGAGCAGCCTTTTCAACATTGGAAATAACAATCACATCGCCGTTGCCGGCAAACACAACATCCTTTTCTATGCCGGCGTGTTCTTTGAGGTCTTTTGGCAAGAGAAAGCGGCTTTGCTTTTCGTCGAGGATTATCTTGTGAGTGTTAAACATCATTTTTTTGCGGAATTCATAATGCTCTTTTGTTTGCGGGAGTTGTTTAAGTTTTTCTGCCCAAGCCTCGTACTCACACTCTCTGCGTAAATGCAAAGTATTGTTGAGGCCCGGCGATATATAAAACTCCTTTTCTGTTGGAACGAGTTTGCGAAAAGAGGCGGGAAAGGAGACTCTCCCGTTCCCGTCAACAACCGCCTGTTCGTTTCCCTGAAAATTCATGTTTATAAATATAGATTTTTTTTACCATTTTAACCCATTTTTTTTAAATTTATTTATTTTTTACCCATTTTCACCCCAAAACAGAGAAAACTTCCCAAGGATATTAACCTCAAACTAACAAAGTTCGCAAAACAACTGAACAAATGTGTAGTGGAATGGATTGAAAATAAAAAAATATCATTTTTTTTGAACTTTTTGCCCCTTTTTTCCGTCTAAGTATATAGGAAACCTA
>JGI24698J34947_10000359_pt1 | contig 20386 bp, 18 predicted proteins | sample TergutMp193P3_FD_34947 | JGI IMG/M metagenome (IMG submission 34947) | reverse complement strand
TACAACGGAAAGTGGTATCTCTTTCATCACGACAGCAGGCCTTCCGGCGGAGTAGACTGGCTGCGAAGCCTCAAAGTAGTGGAATTGAATTATAACCCCGACGGAACAATTCAAACGATCAACGGCGGCGGCTCATGGTAACAGCCGGAAAATAATTATTCGCAGCCGGCTTTAATTTATTGACTTTTTGTAATAAAATACGGTATTCTGAAATAAAATAGATATTGGGAATTTTTAAATGCGCCGGCCGGCGTTATAAAAATACGAAAGCAAAGGAGGAAGAATAATGACAATTAATCTGCAAAAAGGCCAGCGGATCAATCTGGAAAAGGAAGGCGGCGCGAAACTTCAACAATTTTGCGTGGGCTGCAACTGGGGAGCGATTACGGTCAAGGGGCCCCTTGGTATAGGAAATAAGACGGTGGATGTCGATCTTGATTTAAGCTGCGTAATGTTTGACGCGGCAGGCAAATTGTGCGATCACCTCTATTCGCCTCTGTACCGTAAAGAGTTTCTGGCGAAATACAGCCTTCCGCTCGGCAAACTTGATTCGCTGGACGGCGCGTTACACCACACGGGCGATGATCGTTCCGGCGACACTGAGGGAGACGATGGGCTTGATAATGAGATCATCACCGTTGACCTGCAGCGGGTTAACCCGAATGTGAATCAGATTTTCTTTTTCCTGAATAATTGCGGCAAAGAAGATTTTTCGCAAATCCCTTACGCGTCAATTCGTATGTTTGAGGGAACACCGGATCATGTTAACAAGGTATTTGCGGCTTACAATGTTTCTGCGGATGCCGCGTATCAGAACATGACCGCGCTGGTAATGGGTGAGCTTTATAGACACAATGACACATGGAAGTTTAACGCTATAGGCGATGCCTACCCGCACCCTGACCTGGGCGTGACTATTCAACTTATTTCGAAACAATATATAAAGAGGTAAAACATGGCTGTTAATTTGACAAAAGGCGGGCGTATAGATCTCGGCAAGGGATTGTTAAAAGTAGGAGTAGGCCTTGGTTGGGATCCTAACAAAGGTTCGGGTTTCGATTTCGATCTGGACGCTTCGGCGTTTATGCTCGGAGCGAATAAAAAATTGCCGCAAAACGAGTTTTTTGTGTTTTACAATAACCAAAAATCACCCGACGGCGCGGTGGAGTCCTCCGGTGATGACACTACCGGCGGCAGCAGCGAAGGCGATGACGAAACATTGACTGTTGACTTGAGCAAAGTTGATTCGCGTATCCAGGAAATTATTTTTACCGTAACCATTCATGATTATGAAGCGCGCAAACAAAATTTCGGGCAGGTGCGTAACTCATTCATTCGCATTTACAACTCCCAAAACAATGAGGAGATCGTAAAATACGAATTGGAAGAGGATTTCTCCCTGGAAACAGCTGTTGAATTCGGGCGGCTGTACCGCAAAGACGGACAATGGAAATTTGAGGCTATGGGTATTGGCTACTCCGGCGGGCTGCAGTATTTTGTAAATAAATATGCATAACATTAAAGGATGGTTTTTATGAGAAGATTACCTGTTTATCTGGTGTTGGATACATCGGGATCGATGAGCGGCGAGCCGATTCAGGCTGTTGAAAACGGGATGCAGATGCTGGTGTCGGCATTGCGGCAGGATCCGCAGGCCCTGGAATCGGCGTACCTGAGCGTTATTACATTTGACAGCAACGCAAAACAAGTTGTGCCTTTGACTGACCTTGCCAGTTTCCAGATGCCCGCGCTTAACGCGAACGGCGCCACGGAACTCGGCGCCGCGCTGTCGCTGGTTGACAACTGCGCGAAGAACGAAGTTACAAAATCAACGCCTGAGAAGAAAGGCGACTGGCGTCCGCTGGTATTTCTGATGACGGACGGCGGCCCAACCGACGACTGGCGGAAGGGTCTGGCCGTTTTCAAGGCTTCCCGCTGGGGCATGGTGGTCTGCTGCGCGGCCGGACAGGGAGCGGATACGAGTGTATTAAAACAGATCAGCCCTGAATGCGTCGTGCAGCTGGATACGGCTGATTCCAAATCGCTGGCGGCTTTTTTTAAATGGGTTTCGTCTTCGGTTTCCACGAGCAGCAAGAGCGTGAACGAGGGAAATAAAGAAGTGACAGGTTTGGATCAGCTCCCGCCGCCGCCGCCTGAGATCACGATTGTCTAAGATGCGATATGCGCAGATTGCCTGTCTATTTACTTATTGATACATCAGGGTCGATGAAGGGTGAGCCGATTGAGTCGGTCAATACGGGACTCCAAACGCTGGTCTCATCACTCAGGCGCGATCCTCAAACTTTGGAAACCGCATACCTCAGCATCATAACATTTGATCGGGAGGCGCGGGAGGTATTACCGCTTACATCGGTGGCGGAACTGCAACTTACGGACCTTAAAGCGCCGGAGAGCGGGCCTACGATGACAGGCATGGCGCTTGAATTACTGTGTAAAAAGGTAGACACCGAGGTGCGAAAACAATCTACCGATGTGAAACGGGATTGGAAGCCCCTGCTTTTCATCATGACAGACGGAGCGCCTAGCGACACGCAGAAATACAATGAGATGGTGCCTGAGTGCAAAAAACGCGGTTTTGCCGCAATTACGGCATGCGCGGCCGGAATGAACGCGAAAATTGATTCGCTCAAAGACCTGGCTACGAACATCGTATCCATGGATACCTGTGACGGAGCGACGTTCGCGCAGTATTTCAGGTGGGTATCTGACTCCATCAGCAGCGGGGCGCAGAGCGTCGGAGTCACCTCGCAGTTGGTGCTTCCCCCGCCGCCAGATGCTATCAGCATTGTCTAAAACTTATTTAAAGGATCGTGAAAATGAGCGATAATATAATCACTAAAGCAGAAAATGTTGAAATGTCGGAGGAAAAAATAAAATTGCCGGAGGTACAGCCTCCTGCGGTTCCGAAGCCTGCCTCTCCACCGAAACAACCCGCCGCAGAAAAACCTGTCGCAGAAAAATCTGCAGCAGTAAAACCTGCAGCAGAAAAGCCCGCCGCAGTGAAACCGGTTGCAGAAAAACCCGCAGCAGAAAACCCCGCCGAATCAATGCAAGAGAAAACAGTTAAAAAACTCAATCATAAAAAAATGCTGCCGAATTGCAGAATCACAGGCATTGATTATTGCGCCTCAGTGGAAAAAGAAATCGCCGAGTTTGTTAATTTGGAAGAAATTATAAACTTTACCGGTCCAATGACTAAAAACGAAAAATTACCTATAAAATGGGATGCCAAAAAATACGAAATATCGTGCCACCCCGAGCAAGCGGGCGAATTTTTCATCTATATGTGCGTGGATGTGCCTGGCGAAAAACACACCTTTGAGTTTAAACTGACCGTGAATCCGGATCCGAAAACGCTTTGGAAAAATATCCCGTCCAAACAGGACGGCGTTTACGCCAAGCCTGACAGCGACAAATTGTTTTTGCCCTGCGGCGGTAATCTCTCCATTATAGCCGCCAGCCAGCGCGGGCGTTCCCATGCTCAGGAAGGAAAGCCGCGTGACGATGATTTTATTGCCGATTGGAATCCAAAGACCGGCTGCGCCGTTTTAATTGCGGCCGATGGAGCGGGCAGCGCTAAATTTTCGCGTAGAGGTTCGCAGGTTGCCGTGCGGACTGCGTTGGAAAAGGTCAAAGAGGCGCTGGAGCCGGGGTTCTGGACTACATTGAATCCTTATATTGAGAAATGCGCTAAGGGCGGGGATGTTCAAGCCCGGAAAAACATTCAGATTTCCCTGTATAAAGTACTCGTTCAGGCCGCATGGGAAGCCAAGGTGCAGATTAAGAAAGAAGCTGAGGAACATGAAGAGATATTTTTAAAGACATACCTTAAAAGAGAAAAATTTACCGCCCGCGATTATGCCACGACACTGATTTTAACAATCGTCAAGAAACTGGATGCCGGCGGCTGGTTCATCGCTACGTTTTGGATCGGCGACGGCGGCATGGGCGTTTATTGCCCAAACTCGGAGAAGGTGATAGTGCAGGGGGTGCCTGACGGCGGCGAATACGGCGGTCAGACTCACTTCCTGACAGAGGACAGCGCGTCGGTTTGGCCGCAGGGAGATGACGCCGCGAATAAAATTATAGAGAGGCGCATTAGCTTTGATGTAGTCGATACATTTAAAGCTGTTATCCTGATGACAGACGGAATAACCGATCCCAAGTTCGAAACGGACAACAACCTGAATTCCGTTGCGAAGTGGAACGAATTGTGGGAGGATCTCTCGAAAGAGGTACCGTTTGATAAGAGAGACAGCGGCACGGCTGACGCGCTGCTTAAGTGGATGGATTTCTGGTCGCCGGGCAATCATGACGATCGCACGATGATAGTCCTGTATTGAACAAGAGGGAAACGGCATGGGCATCATCAAACTTACGGCAAAAGACGGTTCACGCGTTGAATTTGAGGATAAGATCATCGGTTCGGGCGGAATGAAGGATGTGTATTTCGCGCCGGACAAGAGCTATGTTGTCGCTTTTTTCAGAGCCAAACAGGATTTCAATTCCCGTGACCGGCTTGAAAATATCGTGGGACGGTATCGGGAGAGCATTTTCAATCAATCAGGAGGGGATTATTGGAAAGATATTTACTGCTGGCCGGAAAAGATCGTTGAATGGAACGGGCTGGTAGGCATTGTCGCGCCGACCTATGCCAAACATTTTTTCTTTCAGCATGGTTCTCTCAACGGCGACTCGCTGGCTATCAGGGGAAAAGAGAAGGAAGGGAAATGGTTCGCGTCTCCTTTTTTGAAATACGGTCAATTAGCCGCCGCCGAACGAGGCGACTGGTTCAGCTATCTGCGAATCTGCATCAATATTGCGCGCGGCGTCAGGCGTATGCACGCGGCAGGCCTGGCGCATTCCGATCTATCATATAAGAATGTGTTGATCGATCCTGTAACAGCCAGAGCAAGCATTATTGATATTGACGGATTGGTGGTACCCCAGAAATTCGCTCCCGATGTGGTCGGGACGCCTGACTTCATTGCTCCCGAAGTTATGAAGACGCTGAAACTGGATTTGCGTGATCCCGGGAGGAAACTCCCCTCGCGGCAGACGGATCAACACGCGCTGGCCGTCCTCATTTATATGTACCTGTTGAATCGGCATCCCCTGCGCGGCAGAAAAGTTTTTGATTGTGATGACGAAATCCGCGACGAGGAACTGGCGATGGGAGAAAAGGCGTTGTTTGTCGAGCATTCCACCGACTCAAGCAACCGTTACAATGAGTCCTGGGTGAAAAACAACAATTCGCCTTCCCGTATTCCGCACCTTCTGCCGTGGATGGATTTGGATAAACTGCCTTATAAAATTATCGGGCCGTTTCTTTCTGAACTCGTGAAAAAAGCTTTTGAAACTGGTTTACATAATCCCGCCCAGCGTCCCACGGCGGATGACTGGGAAACCGCCTTGGTCAAGACATCGGATCTCGTCCAGAAGTGCGTTAATCCGAACTGTTCGCAGAAGTGGTTTCCGTTTGACAACTCCACGCGCCCCATTTGTCCGTTTTGTAAAACAGCGTTCAAAGGCGTTTTGCCGATTCTCAATCTGTATTACAAACAGGATACCGCGTTTAAGCCGGATAATCACCGCGTGATGGTCTATGACGGCGTCCGCCTGTATTCATGGCATGTGAACCGGCGAATCTTTCCGAACGAAAAACTCACCCCTGAGCAAAAAAAATCTTTGGCCGTTTTCCAGTTTCATAACGGGCAATGGTACCTGAAAAACCAGACATTGAACAGCATGAAAGACATAACCGACAGCAAGAGGTCTGTCGCTCCGGGTGAGGCAATACAACTCACTGACGGCCGCCAGATACTGCTTTCCGAGGAGGAAGGCGGGAGATTGATTCAAGTCCAGTTGGTGAGGTGTTAACCAAAATGAAAATAAGCGTTGTTATGCAGCGCGGATGCCGCGTATTTGAACTTAATTTCTTGACTTTTTATAAAAAAATATAGTATTCTTATTGAATATGTGAGGGCATTTAGAAAAACAGTTATTACCTCATATTGAAAAGGAGTCTTTTATTATGAAAGAATACGGATTAAGTACCGAACAAGCTCAAGCGTCTAAAATCAAATATGGCGATAATAGATTAACAGAGTTGGAAATTGAAGGTTTTTGGAGCAAATTCAAGGACAACCTGGGGGATCCCATGATTATTATCCTCTGCGTCGCCCTTGCAATCAACCTTACCTTTTTTATTTTGGGACTATTTTTTGAACAATTTTCAGGACAAACGGAATGGTACGAGCCTGTCGGAATTGCGATAGCCGTTCTTCTTGCCACTTTTGTTTCCACATTTTCCGAATACAGAAATGAAAACGCGTTTCAGAAATTGCAGGAGGAAGCGTCCCAAATCGTATGCAAGACATATCGTGACGGTAATATCGTTGAATTGTCAATCAATGATCTGGTTGTCGGAGACTGCGTGTTGATTCAACCAGGGGACAAAATTCCCGCGGATGGAATCCTGGTAGACGGCGAACTTCATGTGGATCAGTCTGTTTTGAACGGAGAAACAAAAGAAGCCCGTAAAGTTGTAATGCCGAGCGACCATGTTGATGAAAAAGCCGCAATGGATTTTTTGGACGTATATAAATTGTTTCGCGGTTCAGTAGCCTGCGCCGGAAACGCGGTCATGGAGGTTGCGACCGTCGGCGATAAATCTGTCTACGGACAGCTTGCGGAAGAACTTCAACAGGAGGATGATCGGGATACTCCGTTAAAATTAAAACTGAAAAATCTCGCCAACGGCATCAGCAGGTTTGGGTACATAGGCGGCATCGCAATCGCGCTGGCCATGCTTTTCCAGAGCATAGTTATTCACAACGGTTTTGATATGACTCAGATCATTGCTTATTGCTCAGATTGGCTGACGATAGTCAATGATATTATTAAAGCAGTCATGCTTGCCGTCATCATAATTGTTATGGCGGTTCCCGAAGGCTTGCCGATGATGATTGCCATTGTTTCAGCTTTGAACATGAGAAAAATGTTAAGGGACAATGTTTTGGTGAGGAAAATTGCCGGAATCGAAACGGCGGGCAGCCTGAATATCCTCTTCAGCGACAAGACAGGAACCATTACGAAAGGCAAGCTTGAGGCTGTATCGTTTGTCTCGGGAGATTCGAAAGAATACAAGACCCTGGGCATGGTAAAGAATGAGCTTGGCAGATTGGTTTCCGCGAGCATCCGCAATAACACAAGCGCTGTGGTGAGCGGAGAAGAAAAAAATATTAAGGTTATCGGCGGCAACGCGACTGAGCGCGCGATTTTGAATTTTGCCGTGGCGGGAACAGAGTCTGTAAAAGCAAAAGCGATTCGCTCAATTTCATTTAACAGCGCGAACAAATACTCGGCATGCCAGATAGAGGGCGACTATGACCTGACGCTCATTAAGGGCGCGCCTGAAATTATACTGCAAAGGTGTAAATATTTTTACAATGAAACCGGACAGGCATCGCCGCTTTCGGATTCCAAAGAGCTGATAGCAAAGATAGATGAAATGTCCTCACGCGCAATCCGCGTCCTTGCGCTCGCGACAACCAAGGAAAAATTAGAAAGTGAAACATTGCCCGGGGGCGATTGGGTATTGGTCGGCATTATCGGCATCCGCGATGAAGTGCGGCCTGAATCAATTTCAGCCATTCGGGAAGTGCAGAGTGCCGGCGTTCAGGTAGTCATGATCACCGGAGATCGCAAAGAAACCGCCGTCGCCATAGCGAAAGAAGCCGGATTGCTGCAAGATTCGTCGAGTATTGTACTAACATCGGACGAGCTTTCGAAACTTTCGGACGATGAGGTAAAAAAACAACTCAAGGATATCCGTGTTATTGCCAGGGCGCTGCCGAGCGACAAGAGCCGCCTGGTTCGTATTGCCCAAAGCCTGAATTTGGTGGTGGGCATGACCGGCGACGGCGTAAATGATTCACCAGCCCTTAAAGCCGCCGACGTTGGGTTCGCTATGGGCAGCGGCACGGAAGTCGCGAAAGAAGCGAGCGAAGTCATAATTATGGACGATAATTTCAATTCGATTGACAAGGCGATTTTATACGGCAGGACAATTTTCAACAGCATCAGGAAATTCATAATGTTCCAGCTGACAATAAACATGGCGGCTGTTTTGGTGTCGTTTGTTTCCCCCTTGATTGGAATGGAATTTCCGCTGACCATAATACAGATTCTATGGGTAAACCTCGTTATGGACACATTGGCCGCTCTCGCTTTTGGAGGCGAACCAGCGCTTAAGCGGTTTATGCATGAAAAACCCAAAAAGAGGGATGAGAGTATTATCAGCGGTTATATGTGGAGTTCAATACTGGTTGGAACCTTATTTACATTCGGCCTTAGTATGTTTTTTCTGCGTTCTGATTTTCCAAAAACGATTTTCCGCATGGATGGAGAGGACTCTTTCCTGCTTACAGGCTTCTTCGCATTCTTCATCTTCGTTTATGTATTTTACGCATTTAACGTCAGGACAGAACGGTTCAACTTACTTGACAACATTTCCATGAACAAGGGGTTTATGTATATAATTGCCCTAATCGTGGCGGTTCAGGTAGCAATGGTATATTTTGGCGGGGATCTTCTGCGCTGTTACGGACTGGTAGGGAACGAGTGGATTTTTGTAATAGGATTGGCTGTGCTTGTTATTCCTCTTGACCTGGTGAGAAAGGCAATTGTTAAATTGTTCCAAAACCGGACACACGCTCAGGGATAAATTTCCTGAGTCTGGCTCTGTATATCGGGATTTAATCCTTTGATATAAATACTTTTTAAATGGAGTAAAACTATGGCAGTTAGTTTAAAGAAAGGAGACAAGGTTGACTTGACCAAGGGAAACGCGGGCTTGTCAAAGATTTTGGTTGGACTGGGCTGGGATACCAACAAGTACGACGGCGGTGAGGATTTCGATTTGGATGCTTCCGCGTTTCTTCTGCTGGGAAACGATAGGGTAATGAAAGATACCGATCTCGTTTTTTACGGCGCGTTGAATCATCTATCAGGCAGCGTATACTCTATGGGCGACGACCGCACCGGCGGAAGCGGGGGCGATGATGAGCAGATCAAGGTTGACCTTTCGAAGGTCCCCTCGAACTACGAGAAAGTAGCTTTTACCGTTACGATTCATGAAGCCGATGAAAGAAAACAGAACTTTGGCCAGGTGAGCAACGCATACATCCGCATTGAGAATGAGGCCAATAACAATGAAATAATGCGTTATGATCTTGCTGAAGATTTTTCCACGGAAACGGCTGTTCTTGTCGCCGAGTTGGTCCGGGACGGCGCCGAGTGGAAGTTTAGCGCAATCGGCAAAGGTTTCAAAGGCGGACTCGCGGCTCTCTGCAAAAACTTCGGAGTTAATGTCAATTGAGGAGACGGTATGGCCATTGAACTTAAAAAAGGCGCAAAAATAAACCTTGAAAAAGCCCCAAATAAATCTTTCGGCGAAATTCTGGTTAACCTCAAATGGAACCAAGGTAAGGACGGCATTGATCTTGACCTTGGCTGTCTTTATGAGCTGAAGAATGGTTCGAAAGGCTCGATTCAGGCTTTAGGGAATACCTTCGGCAATTTGAACGCTCCGCCTTTTATCTCACTTGACGGTGATGACCGTACCGGCGAATCTGCGGAAGGAGAAAATCTCCGCATAAACGGCAATGAAATTTCCAAAATCAAGCGTATCCTTGTTTATACGTTCATTTACGACGGCGCGGCTGATTGGAAGGAGACCAACGGCATTGTGACAATAAAGTACCCGGGGAGTCAGGATATAATCGTTCGTATGGATGAATACGGCTCCGCGAAAACCATGTGCGGAATCGCCATGTTTGAAAATCAAAACGATGAAACTTTTGCCGTGGAAAAACTGGTTAAATTTTTCGATGATCACCGAAGGCTTGATAAAGCTTATAGCTGGGGTATGAAGTGGAGAACAGGTACAAAGGATTAAAAGGTTAAAGGTATTTTATTATGGTAACCATGCAGCGAGGATTTAAGTCGAAACTGGATACGGGCGGTATAGATGCCGGACAGCCGTTGCAGGTCTGGATATCAATTAAAGGGAATTCGCAGTACGATTTTTCGTGTTTAGCGGTTAATGAAAATGACCGTGTTGATGATGATAGGTATGTCGTTTTTTACGGCAGGGAAAGCAGCCCGAATGGTGAAATTTCCCTTGTTAACAGTAGTTCCAAAAATGCGGAATTTTATGTGAATCTTGAGTCATTATCTCCCCAAATCTATAAATTGTGTTTCGCTGTAACCATTGATGGAAATGGTACAATGCGGGATATAAACGCCTGTACCGTCAAGCTCATGCAAAACGGGCAAACGGCTTTTGATCTTGAAGTAACCGGAAGCCTTTTCCAAAGCCAGAAGGCAATCATCGCAGTAGAAATTTACAATAAAAACGGCTGGCGTGTGTCAGCGGTTGCGAACGGCTTCAATTTTTCGGGCGGATTGGAAGCGTTAATGACGCATTACGGCGTTGAGGTGAGCGATGATGCAGAAACTCGTTCTCCGCCTCCGCCGCCGAATAAGCCGTCCGGGCAGCCCGTCAGGAGCGCTGCGCAGAGTTCTCCGCCGCCGCGTGTTGAGCAGAGCCCTCCTCCTCCGCGGATCGAAATTGATAATAGTCCGGCTTCCGGTAAAAATGCCGAAGGTTTTGTTCGCGGCGATGACGATTGGGTATAAGGAGGCAGGGAATGAAGTTGTTTTCCAAAATCGCGCTGTTTGCTTTTGCTGTTGTTCTTGTTTTTTCCGGTTGTTCCAAAGGGAAATCTGTTTCTTTTGCCAAACCGTATCCGCTGCCGCCTGATCTGCCTGTTGATATTGATAATATTGTCATTGATCAGTATCCCCTGCATATTTACTGGTCGCAGACTTTATCTGAAAGAGGATACGCGCAGGACAGGCAGGGAAGATACAATCCTCCGCCGGAGTTTGAACATTTCCTTACGGCTTTTGGAGACACGATTTTTCGCTACACGCCGAATTACTACATACTGCAAACCAGGGGAGCTTATGTCAACTGGCAGCCAATCACGGAAAGGGATTTTGCCGGAACAATGAATCCTACCAGGGCTGGTTTTTACAATGCTTTGGGATACGGAGCTCTTGAAAACGACATCGGTCCGCTGATGATGCTCTACGACGGTAAACTTGTCAAAGCGGAAGATCTTACAATTGTTGTTACCGACCTTGAAGAACAGGGACTGAACAATGTAAAACTCGCCGCTTCGGTACGCAATATACTCGCGGATAAATATTCCAGCGCTGCCGCAGTTATTGCCATTCAACTTCCTTTCAACGGTACAAACTACAAACCTAATCCTGACAGCCGGGGGCAGATGATCACACAGACCATAGCCGGTTATAAACCGCTCTACCTGATTGTTACCGGCCTCAGCGATCCTGTAGCGATTTTTATTAAGGCTTTCAAAGTAAACGCCGAACGCAACAATGTTAATTGCTATATTGTCAGTACCATTTATCCGCCGGAGATAGAAAATATAAGGGTTTCGGATATCATTGTGCCGCAAAGCGCCTCAGCGGCAGACCAAAGCAGGGTTGACAGAGATAGGCGAAGGCTTGATGAACTGTGGAATTCAAGGAATACAAACGCGCCGGAGCGTATATGGAATTTACGGGATGTTACAAAAAGCAATATGTTTGAGAATTTTGGCGTAACAGACCCGCTTAATCTCCGTATTTTTGAATACAGCGCAATACGCGGAAGCGCGAAGAACGGGCGCCGCTTATGGCAGTTAAATATTGAGTTTGAAAAACCGGAAAATCTTGATCTGAAAGATATGGCGGCCGTAATAGAAAATTACCGTTATTTGAAACAGGATTCGGCGGCGGATACGGAGCCTGCATCGGACGGCAGAAGGGCAAGAAGAACAGCCGGATCAAACAATCCCGCCGGGGTATGGGAGTCTAACAATGCCATCATGCAAAGAGATATGGAAATTTCCGCAACCCCTGAGTCTGTTCCCAATACGAACAGAGCGCTGGTATACATTACTCCTCGTGATAAAAGGAGGCCGTCGCAGCAATCGTCTGTGCTTTATTTTGAAATTGTCCTCCGTATGCCGGTGTATGTTCCCAAATGGGTTGAGGATTTTAATGACGTAACCGGCACAACTGCCGGAAAGACGAGGGGTTTTTATACTTTTGTCGAGGGAATTCTGGGGTTGAATCCCGGTGAAAGAACAAGGGCAGTAGATGGCCATGAGATTCTACGATACCCGGTAATTATAACCAAAATACCGGCCCGCGCTCAATAAATATGGAGGATAAAAATGAAAACACACGTAAAAAATCTGTTGCTTGCATCGCTGGTCTATTTAGCTGCTTTTATTGGAGTTGTTATCGCGGCAATGGTCAGCGATATCGGTATTTTTCTTTTTGATGAGGAAATGCAGGATCTGGATCCTGATACGGTTATATTCATCGCATCGGTATTTTTCATTTTTTTAGCGTCTTTTGCGGCATATTTCGTATTCTACCTGATACAGCGAAACAAAGCAAAAAACGATCCAAACGCGCAGTATCTGGGACTTTCCCCGCGCATCGTAGGAGCTATTATTGCCTGCGCCCTTTCACTTGTAGTTGCCTTTCTCTGCCTCGGCTGGCTTTCCTATGCTGGCGATATAATTTCTATTCTTAGTGCGAACACCACGTTGTTTGGAATTATCATCGGCGTGGTTGTAATCGTTAATTTTGTGAATTTTATAGTATTTAAACCAAGGGTATAAGGGGGAGTTGGATGCACACAGTATTTGTATGTCTTGGCGGCACCGGAACCCAACTGGGAAGCGCTATAGGTAATTTGTATCCGCTTTTACACCTTTCCGGTATCATAAAAGAGCCTTTCAGCATGTTTATCCTTGATAAGGATACCAACAGCGGAATCTACAAAGCCTGCACCGGAGCGAACCAGCGATATACAGACTACCGTTATTTGCTGCCTTTCGAAAACTTGCCGCCTTATGAGCTTTCGCCTACAGTGTATCAGGATATGCAGGAAGGCACCGGACTGCTGCGCAACAAAAACTACACAGTGATGGATCTGATCGGGGATGATACTAGAATGAAAGAACTTGCCTCGATGTGCTGGATAGAAGAAAAACGCAATGAATCATTGCGTGACGGCAACAACCGCGACCCTTCGCGCGGCGGTTTGGATGCCCTTGTCTGCCTTGAGCACCTAACGGAAAGTTCCCTGTTTCAGGGAAAAAACGGGAAAAAAGGGCTGCAGAACATCATTGACAAATATGGCGAAAATGATGTACGTGTCGTGATTCTTGGCGGAACCACCGGCGGCATGGGAAGTTCCCTTATCGTGCCGTTGGCAAAGCAGTTACGTGACAAAAAGCTTCGTATTGATATGGTGTTATTAGGGACATACTTTGAAATACCGCAGCGGAACGCCCTGCAGCCGGGCGCTGTTGACGTTGACAACATAGGTACATCACTGGATTCTTTTTATCGCGCCGCTGACCAGATAGAGGAACTTCTTGTTGATACGGTAAAAAATGATTGGCGGGTTTATTATGCCGCAATGCCGGGTTTTGACAATACCGCAGGAAAATTTGATAAAAACGGCGCAGTAAAACGGAAATGTCATCTTTTGGAATTAACCGCCGCTCTTGCCGCGTTCGTATTAGGTGAAGAAAATAGCTCGCCCGGTTTTTACGCAACTTCGTTAAGTTATGGAAGAGATAAACAGTTTGTTGATTGGACAGACATTCCGCTTGGAAACATTCTTAAAAAGCCGGCGGAAAACTTTATGAAACTGGTGAGCGTGCTTGCCTCCAGGGTATATCCCTCCCTCTGCGCTGAACCAAAGGATATTCGGGGAAACAACTATCTTAAACCATATTTCAAAAAAAATCCCGCCGATGAAATGGAGACAGTCAGGAATATGCGGGATGAACTTAAAATATGGCTGCAAAACATTACGCAGTGCTTTGAATTCTGGCATGAAATTCAATTGAACACCCGACTGGGAGAGAAGGATAATAAAAACATTGTCACTTTTTTCCCTGAAAAAGATATGAACTTACTTGCCGGTATTCTTGACTTCTCACTACGCGCTCGTGAAAATGAAAGACTCTTTGGCGGAGAGCCTTGGGCAGTCTTTATTGGTAATATAAAACCGGATAAAAAACGCTTGGTTGATGCCAATGATTCAAGAGACAAATTAAAATGGATGGTCGAGGACATCTGGAGTATAATTAATAGTAAGGAAGGTTGACAGTGTTTGTACTAACTTCTTATAAGGACACAAAAACTACGACTGTATTTCCCATAGATCGTGTTGGGGCTGATGCCAAATCCGGCATGAAAAACTGTGCCGAGGAAACACGGAAATTTGCGCGTGAGAAGGATACCAACCCGCAGCCACAGAATACAAGAAGCGACCCCGCTGATCGTATCCGCCGGTTCAGGGAAGGTATTGGGACTACAAAGATGCCCACCGAAGAACGGGAGGCGGCGCGCGCTTCTGAATACTACCGCAAAAGTATGAAGTTCCTGCTTCAATGCGTTCTTTCTACGCTTTACGGCGAAAAGATAAGAATTGCGGCAATAAACGCAGATGATCTCAAAAGAGAGAAGCGTTTTCCGGGACGGCAGTATTTTATTGAAGCGATCCTAAAGGCGCTGGATATGGGCGACAGAAACATCCTTACATTACGGAATCGCGCCGGAAATATTATCGGCCTCCTTTCAAGCGCCGGTCCAATTCCCGTGGTTGATAACTGTTTCTCGCTTCCCGAATTAAAAATTGATGAAACCAAGGATATCGGAACTATTCTTCACGGGCTTCAAAAAACACAAGATAAAGAAGTTCTTGCATACTGGTTAAAGAAAAATGCCGATTCGTCCTGCCTTTTATATGAGGACTTGAAAGAAAAACTTGAAACGCAGGAGAAAATAGGTAATTCCTATGATTTTGGAAAAATAGAAGCAATTATTGGCGTCGAAAAAACAGAATACGGAGTTTGGGGTTTTCCTGTTCTTAAAGAGTACAGTGAGGCCGTACTCTGCGACAGAATTACTGTAACGTCGATACGTGATATCAATACGCCGTTCGGTTACAGTATGAAACCATTGACTTTTGAGGCTGACGGCCTCAGTTATGTGTTTTTACCGCCCTTGTCTTTGGAAGCGATCGCCGCAACAAGTAACAGTGATGATTTTATTATTAAGAAAATAGAGATTCCTGAGGCCGATAGGGATCCATCCGCGCCAAAAGAATTACGCGTACCGATTGAAGTGGAAAGTAATAGGCTTGTTTCCGTAACTATTCGCGTTGAGCTGAAAGTTAAATCTCTGGAACAAGTTGCGCGCCGTACTTATTCAGGCGGTGAGATACGGTATATCAGAAATTTTCCTTCGCTTACTGTTTACGGTCCCGCGCCTGCGCATGGCTGGATCGCTCGGCGAAATATTGATATTGGAGAATATCCATCGCCGTTAAAAACCGGTTCAGTGGAAAATATTACCCTTAAAGACATCCTCTTTGAAGAGGTAACGCTTGAGGAGAAGGGAGGTAAACCTGAAGTTGTCAATAGGAACCTTAATTTCACTGAGACCACCAATAAATGTGATATCTCTCCGGGACCGATACCTCTTTGGCTCGCTGTAAAAACGTCTACTGATACTCTTGGAGGCCTTCCCCTTCGCGTTGTTCCAGAAATTCTCCAGGATGACTGGAAAAATACGCCTAACTTTATACATACCAAAAAACCTACCGGTAAGGGTAAACTCATAGTTGCGGCTGACATCGGCAGTTCCCGAAGCGCTTTTCTGTTTTTGCGAAGCGGTGATAATGAAAATGATGTCAACGAAATTTTTATTGATGACGGCCAGCCTTTTGGCATTCCCATTACTACATCAGGTTCCATTGATGCCGATGTGAATTTCGGCATGATGGTTTTCCAGCCTGAGAAACAACTGGGTAAGGTTGAAGGTAAAACCCCGGTAGGGCTTCTTACTACAGACGAATTCCAGAACAGCGGAAAGGACGCTGTTGAACTTTTCAATTCGGGAAAGCTCATACTGCTTGACCCCAAGAGCATTGCCGACGCAAGCACAAGAAAAATACTCTCCGACATTAAAGTTGGCAATGATCAAAAGGCAATGTACCTTCTGGCACAGAGCCTTCTGACATTGATCGTTGACCGCGCGATACACATGGAATGCTCAACAGTGGAATTGCGCGTGTCGTATCTTGTAGAACGATATTCCAGCTTTAAAATTGCATGGGATAATGCCATCAAAAAATACGAAAAACTCTGGCCGGAAATAAAGGTCGAGCCAACAAAAATGTATCTGCCGGAATCGCTTGCCATTGCCAATGTATTAAAATATGATGGAACACTGGCTACCTTATCCGGCGCGGCTATTGTTGACATTGGCGACTTTACCACAGATATAGCTTTGTTCATCAGTAAAGCAGGGCAGCCAGTTGAACTAAAAAATAATTTTTCCGTTCAATTTGCCGGACGCCAGATAATTCTGCAGCCGATTTGGGATTATCTCTTATTCTCCGGTAAAAAGGTCGAATCCCTCTACAATTCTGACTTAATGAAGTCAGATGAATGTAAGCGGGCAGTTGCGCGCCTTGAAGCCGCCCGTGAAAAACAGAAAAAAGAAAAGAAACGGCAGCTCGGCGATGATGTCCGGCGCGACCTTCTTTGCTTGATGGGTAATTTAAATGTTCTAAATATTCCACTGCCGCTTCGCAACCTTTTTGACATTTGTTATCTTACTGAAATTGTCATTCTTAAACGAATTTTGCGAAAGGAGCCGGAAGGGCCCAGTAATTTTGACATTCATCTTTTTGGCGGCGGGCGATCCCTTATCAAGACAAAGGATACAGGTTTTGACTGGGATAAGACGATGGCCCGTCCCTGTAATACGAAACAACGGGAGCAGGACGGCAAGACGTTGGCCTATGGTTTGCTTCGGGGAATTCATGCTAATTTGAAAAAAGCCGCTGAAGACGAGGAAGAGCGCGCAAAAAAATATAACGCTGATCAACGGGATGGTTCGCGTATTTATGATGCGCCTTCACATGACGAATTAAGGAAAGCGTATATCTGCTTTTTACAAAACGCGCAGGCGTTAAAAAAATGGGAAGTATTTGACGCGAATGACAATTTTGTTTCAACCGGCAGGCTCTTTAATGTAAAGAAAAGCAGCAAGAACAGAGACGGTGAAATTGACAATGAAGGGCTTTATAGAGAACTTTACGATGACGCGTTGGAATTCGCGATGGCCGGTACGGTTTCTGATGTCGAGATCATTAAAACTTTATTCGCGTATAAAATGGCCTATGGCAGCGCTGTGGCATTTTACAGCAAGACAAGCTAGGGAGGGACGGCTATGTTTTATTCATTTCGTGCGGTTGTTGAAGGACAAAAAATTGTTTTAGCCGAAAATAATCCTGTGGAAGGGAAATATGAAGCAATTGTAATTTTGACAATGCCCGTAAATACTGACGCCAATTCACCCGCGGAGCAATCTGCACAAAAAAATTCACGCCAGGAATCTCAAACTGAGAATATGAAACCGCTTGTCGGTACACAACCTGCGCGGGCGGACTCTGTTTCGGCGTCTAACGCTTTAAGTGAGCGTCCCAATTCATCTCCAAGTATAACCGCATTATTTAAAGAGACGCTTTCATTGCTCTATAACGACAAAGAAAAACGCGATGCAAGGCGGATTTCTTCCGTTGGTGATGTATATGTGGATGTTAATAAGGACGCATATCAGCGCTTAATGCAGGGAGAACAAATCGGTCTTTCATTTGAGGAAGGCGGCACCTATCTGAGTTCTCCGTTCATACTTGTTGAAACCCAAGGCCAGTTGTACCTCAATTTTCATCAATTCAATGAGGGAAAGCAGGTCTCCCAGGACAAAGAGAAAATACTGTCGCAGATATTCGAAATAAAAGGCAGCCTGCCTAATTTTGTAAAAGCCTGCATACCGGCGCAGATGATTCCTAAAAACAACGGTTATGTTATTGCGAAAAAAGGGATGCTATTTCTTTAGGGATTATGTAAGTAATGAACTATACGTTGACATAAAAAATGGAAAAATATAAAATTAAAAACCCAGTGAAATAAGGAGGTATTATGATATACTTCACTTCGGATACACATTTTAATCATTCCAATATTATAAACCTTTGCAGAAGGCCGTTTGATAATATTGAACAAATGAATAATTTAATAATAAACAATTGGAACTCATGCGTAACGGATGATGACGATATATATATTTTAGGGGATTTTATGTTTAAGGGGAGCGGAATGGAGGTAAATAAATTTATTCAAAGGCTTAACGGAAGAAAATATTTGATAAGGGGAAACCATGATAAATATTTGGAAGATGAAACATTTATTGAAAATAGTTTTGAATGGGTTAAAGATTATTATGTTCTAAACTACAAAAAAATCAAAATTGTACTGTTTCATTACCCGATATTTGAATGGGATGGATATTACGGAGATACGATTCATTTACACGGTCATGTACATAATTGCGGGAAAAATCCAGAACAAAAAAAAAGAATGTCTATTTTGGGCAAACGGGCGGTAAATGTCGGCGTAGATGTGAATAATTTTTATCCGATAAGTATTGATAAAATACTAAAAATGACTGAGTAAAAAACAGTCTTCTGGAATACATATCACATAACGTTCAGGTTGCAGTACTGTTATACGCAATGCCCCTCTTTGTTAAATAAAATTATTCGGAAACTTCAATCGGACATATTATTTTTATTTATTATATTTTACATCAACCTTATACTTTTCAATTATGTTTATAATATCATTAATGTTTCCATTTTTTAAAAAAGAATTTACTATTTTTAAATTTTTATTTCCAAATTGTATCATTAAAATATTATCTATCAAAATATATCCTTTATAGTCATCCCAAGAATATTTTATAGTTCTATTAAATGGGTTTACGCCTTTTATTCCTTCGTTATTAAAGAGGATATATGAATGGTTATAAATATTTACCAATAATAATTTTAATAAATGATAACCAAAAAATAATACCATCAGATTTATCCAAATTATAATGAATATAGTATTCTTGACTAATAATGCAATAATAGGCTGAGATAACAAAATAAATATTGCAACTAAAAATTCAGACAGTGGATACTTTATATAGAATATTTTATCGCCTTCCATTTAATAATTATATCTGTTTTTTTAATTTTTGTAAATATAAATACTTAAAATATTGTTCCTCGTATAATAAAATATAGTTTCATCAATGGCACTTAACGTTTTGTATACGCGATGCCTCACTCCCCGCACAGCTCGTCCGCCCGCTTCATAAATTCATTTGAAAGCCGCTTCTCCCACTTGATCGAAAAACTTACAGGCAGTGGCGAATCTTTAAATTCCCTGAGCAGCGTCTGTATCCCGCGGATATTCGGATTTCTCGTAACATTGGCAACGCTGCCGTTTACCTTGGCTATTACCGCCTGCGAGTCGGTGGTGAGTATGTAATTATCCGGGCGTTCCTTTGCGTATTGTATCGCGCGGAAAATTCCCTCTGATTCTGTGTCGTCATTGCTTGTTGATGCGGACAGGCCGAAAACTCCCGATTCTTCATGAATAACCTTGCCGTCTTTTACAACAACAAAGGCCCACTTTTCAGGACCGCCGTCGGTGTAGATGTATACGTACTTTTTAAACGATGCTTTTCCCATTTAAAATTATTTGAGGCTTTCTACAACAGGAATCCAGTGGCTCCTTAATTCCTTGTAATCAATTTTATTGAAAATGGTTTCAAGGTCGGCGTTTTCCTTGATCGCTTCAAAGAGAAAAGTTGAAACCGGATGAAATTTATCCATCACATACATCGCGTAATTTTTTTTGGCTATTTTTGGATCTTCGTTTTCCTGTTTGCACTGTTGATAAAAATCTTTCGCCTTTTTGCATAAGTCCGCGATGGAGTTCCTGAAACCTATCCACTCCGCTGTAATTTCGTCAGTTCTCGGGCGAATCTCCGGCCACGCGACAACCGCGTCATCAATGCTTCCCTGTTTGATCGCGAAAAATATCCGCTCATCGGAAAAATGATCCTCGCCTTTCAGATAAAACAGGCTGCGGTAATGGTCGGTCTTTACTTTTATGCGGTTGAAGTTCGCATCCTGAACAACAACGCCTTCGCAGTCATCCGAGTCGACTGCCTGACAATAGGCGATTACATCATCAATTTTTTTAAACGAAAAAATACGCGGCGTAGCGAAGGTCAGGGCGAAATTTTCCGCAGCCCATTCGGGAGTATGTTCAAGGCCCTGCGGGTCGCG
>JGI24698J34947_10000358_pt1 | contig 20386 bp, 16 predicted proteins | sample TergutMp193P3_FD_34947 | JGI IMG/M metagenome (IMG submission 34947) | reverse complement strand
GGGGGGGGGGGGGGGAGTAATGTACGCTAGTATAAAAGGAACGGTTAAGTACCTCCCTGAACTTGGCAAAACTGTCATAAATGGAGGTTACGTATGAAAAAGTCATTGGCTGTCTTTTTATCGGCGGTGTTATTAACCGTTTTAAGCGGTTGTACCAAAAAACAGGAAAGCGGTACTTCTGTCGATTTACCCCCAAAAGTAACTATAGGCACACAGGTAACTGTCAAGCCGGAGGCGATTGCGATAGCTGAGGGATGGTTGAATGAAATCATGGGGGTTGAAGTTGACATTGTTTATTTTGACTCCGGGCGTGATATAATTACCGCGATGGCATCGGGGGCAATAGATATCGGNCAAGTTGGATCTGTGCCTGCATCGCTTGCCATTGCNAACGGCGTTCCGTGTCAGGTATTTTACATTCAGAGCGTGATTGGGGAAGTTGACGCCCTGATTGTCCGCGGTAATTTGGGTATAAATAACGCGCAGGGGCTTATCGGTCACAGAATCGCCACAACTTTTTCAACTACTGCTCATTACAGCTTAATAAAATATCTGGAAGTCAACAATGTCAACCCGTCTGATGTTGCTATTATCGACATGAGAACCGGCGACATGGTCGAGGCTTTTTTACAGGGTAACATTGACGGCGCGTATACATGGGACCCAAATATAACCGAGATGAGAAATAACGGCGGCGTCATGCTCACTAATTCGAGAGAAGTTGCGGATCTTGGCTATGCCACAACGGATCTGACGATTGTCAGAACTGAATTTGCGGAGAAGTATCCTGACGTGGTGAGCGCGTATGTCCGCACTATGGACAGGGCTGTCGCGTTGTATCGAAACAATCCAAAAACGGCGATAGCGGCAATGGCTCGTTTCGTGGGGNTTACTGAGGAAGAATGTTNAGAGCAGGCGGAAGGCATTATAATGCTTTCGGTAAATGAGCAAATGGGTATGCGATGGGCCGGTTCGTCCGTATTAGCCAATAGCTTACGTAGTACNGCCCAGTTCTTGTATGANCAAGGCAACATCCCCCAAGAGCCGTCCATCGACCTTTTTCAACGGGCAGTTACGAATAGGTATCTTGTGGCGTGGGAGGGGAATTGAGGGGGCTAGGTAACGCAGGGGTGGCAGGAATTTTCCCTTGCCAAATACTCGTAAAAATGCTATAGTGGCGTTATGGAAAACAAAGAAACAAGCACAAGAAACAGAGCATTAAGAGAAATTGGCAAAGTATCGGTGAATTTTGGAAATTTAACCTTTGCAAGCCTTGTATTAGGCACTATAATCAAAGGCGATTTTGACCGTTTAGCATTACTTTTAGTAGGCGGAGGAGTCGCTTTGATATTTATTATATTGGGAATTTTTACACTGACTATCGCAGGAGGAGAAAAATGAATCTGATTATTCTGCTTTGTATGCCGTTAGTGCCAATGATAATAGTAACCATTTACGCGGCAGCTACCAACAGAAAAGATAATAAACAAACCGAGCCGAAAACTGCATAAAACATTTTTCCCTAAAAAAGGTGACTGTCACCGGTTTGAGAAAAGGCAAGGATAGTTTATTATGGTTGCAATCGTTCTTCCTCTTATATGCTCTACAAGGTTGGTTAACAAGTCAATCAGCTTTTCTTCGCTGTCCTGAGTTTTGATATTAGGAGGCGGAGTTCTTCCGTAGGTTTCTTCATTTTGGTGATTGTCGCCGGATAGTGAAGGACTGAAGCCCAGCAGATGCGCTCGTAATCCTCACGCTTCAGGCGCTCTTCGTTTATATGCGCAAGGAAGTCCGCGTGGTGGTTATGCAGGGCGGCTTCAAGACAGACCTGGATGTACTCTTCGTCAGTCAACAGCTTGTCCATGATAGACTCGATGATTTGAGTGATGTTGGGGCTTTTCGCGGCTTCCATGCAGATATTAAAGTACGAGCTTTGATCCAGAAGTTCGGGATCGATGGTCTCCAATGCCAGGCAGTTTTTATTAACAGCCGCCTTGCAGAGCCCCGAATAATAACGGCTTTCGTGTAATTTTTGTTTGTTCGCATATTTCAGGGCGAACGGATTTTCGTTCACGGCTTCAAGGCAAATCCTGACATACACGGCGTTGTCCACCTTGTCCGTATCCGTAAGAGAACGCAGTTTTTTTACCTTTTGCCGGTGTCCCTGCCCGTCGGACATAAATTCGATTTTTTGCCCGTTCTTCTCAAGGGCTTTGAGTTTCTCGGCTATGGCGGAGATTTCATTTGGTTTGAAGTTGTTTTCTTCGATATTGAGAAGTTTGAGATTCGGCAGGGTAAAAATTGCCTCCGGCAGTTTTTCCAGCATATTGTCGTAAAAGTGGGTTTTTTCCAGATTTTTCAGATTCCCGATTTCTTCACCTAACTCGGAGATTCCCGTACTGCCGATTTCCAGTATGTTAAGTTTGGAAAGCCTGTAAATTGACGGCGGAAGATTCGGTATAAAGTTACCCGCAAATGAAAATACGGTCAGTTCGCTGAAATTGTCAAACATATCGGGGAGTTTTGTTATTCTTAAATCACTGCCCCAGATGTAAAGTTTTTCCAGTTTTCTGATGTTAAGTATTGATTCAAGAAGATTTCCCTCAACAGACAAATGCTGAAGTTCCAGTTCCTTCAGGCCGGAAAGCAGGGAGAGGTTTTGATGTCCGTTTCCAACCATCAGGCCCGAAATTTTAAGCGATTCCAGGGCTTTGCAGGAAGCGAGTATCTGAGCCGTCTTGTTAAGGTCAAAGGTTTTACGGTTTCTGTAAATGTGATCGCCTATGTGGATTCTTTTTAAAGCGGCGTGATTTGCAAAAGACTGAGGCAGGACAGGAGCGTCCCCATTCTCATATTTGATGTACAAGGTTAAATCTTCAAGTTTTTTTAGCGCCCCAAGATCGTCGGGCAGGGGGATTGCCGAGTATAGATCGACGGCAAGGGTTTTAAGTTCCTGCATGGCGATTATCCCTTCTGGGAAATTCCAGCCTTCGTTGATTCTCAAGTGCAGTTTTTCCAGTTTTTTCGCTTTGGCAAAACCGGCGGGGGGACTGGAGAGTTCCCTGCAACAACAGGAGAGACTGCGCAGATTCGGCAGTTCAAATAAAAAGTCGGGGATTATCCTGATGTCGGTGTGCGAGATATTGATTTCTTCAAGCAGTTTGCATTCTTTTAAGATGGAAGGAATTTCCGTCAGGGTATGCTGATTGTTCAGGTTGATTTTTTTTACCGTATTTTTGACCGCCGAGATACGCCCGATAATGTCATTCATATCCTTACAGCGCACGCCCTCCTGGGCTATGCCCAGATCCGGGTCTTCGTCCGTCAAATGGAGGTCAAGTTCGTTAATATTGGTTTCTGCCATTATATATGTTTATCACTCTGCGGGGAAATCGTCAATCCAGAAACGGGAGGTCGCTCAATGAATAATCGGCCATTACCTCGTCCAGGTCTTTGACTATTTTCCTGTCGATGTATCCCTTTTCTGCCATGTCGTACAGTATCGGCATTGTTTCACTGTGACTGCGGGCGGGATGGTACGGGCGCTCTTCGCAGACAGCCTGATAAATGTCGATACAGGCCAAAAGCCTCGAATTGAAATCAAGTTCCGTGTCGTTTTTTTTCAGGGGATAGCCCGTCCCGTCAAGTTTTTCGTGGTGTTCGGATGCCCAGAGGCGGATTTCACCGAGCCCCTCAACCTCGTCCAGCCAATCATGCGTGAAACGGACATGATCCATGATTATCTTGTATTCCTCTTTGTCAAGTTTATCCGGCTTTTCCAGCACCCCGGAAGGCGTGGCGATCTTGCCTATGTCGTGCAGAGCCGCCGCCAGATACAGTTTTGTTTTTTCCTCTCTTGTGTAATTGTAAAGCCCGCCCATAAACCATGCGCGGTTGGCTATCTGCTCCGTATGCTTGCGCGTAAATTTCGACTTACAGTCAATAATATACGCGATGAACCGCGCAAGACGCAGGACGCTTTCATCTTCCATTTGCGCTTTCCACGGCGGGGCGGACTTACGCACGGTATCATGTATGTTTTCGTCTCTAAGGCTTTCCAGAGTTTCGCCGTCCATTATGTCCAGAAGTTTTTCCAGTGCGCTCTTTGTTGAAAATCTGCCTATACAGGAGGCGGTTTTATCACGCAGTGTACCCAACTCGTTAGGTGATATGCGCTGTAGATTATTCATCACGTCAACCATGTCGGCGGCTCCAATCAGCGCGGCCTCGTGGGGGAATTCGCGTACGGCGAAAGGGCCTGTGCCGTTCTCGCATGAATGGTGGTGCAGTATATACCCGTCAATGTTTTTTTTGAAAGGCAGCCATTCAATATTGCGCTGTCCGTATTCGCAATGGGGACGCAGATCAATCTCATTGTAACCCTTTAGTCTCTGGTTTAAAGTGTACTCTGTCAGCGCGTTGTCGTGGAAAAGCGCGCAAAAGAAAAGCGCCGAAAGCGAATCGTCGTCATACCCTGTTTTCCTGCCCATTTTAGCGCATAACGCCGCGACGCGCAGACTGTGGTATTTGCTTGCGCCTGCAAGTTCCGCTTCTATAATGTCAAACGCCCTGGAGAACATGAAGCATAATGAATCCATCGCTATCTGCACGTCAACGCTTCTGTTTTAACTGTTGTTTTTCAGAAATTTACCCAGCTTAACATCTTCGGATTTGATGTGCTTCACAATCCAGTTAATAAGAGAGTTGTTCAAGTCCATTGTAAATTTCATCGAATGGCCGTTGTCGGCAAATTCTTTTTCCAGTTTATGAAATTCGTCAATGTAAAGCTGATGCAGTTTTTTATGCGATTCATATTCGGGATATTTGTTTTTCTTTTGCAGTTCTTCTTCGTCGGAAAAATGCTTGACAATGTACTCTTCCAGCAAATCCAGCGTTTTTTGCGTTTCTTCCTTAGAAACGGAATCATGCCCAATTGACAATAAAGCGTTCAGCCTGTCAACCAACTCCTTGTGCTGTGAATCAATCTCCAAAACACCGACTTCCATATCCTTTGACAAGGTAATCATGATCATCCCTCCATATATTTGTTGAGCCTTACAGTTTAAATTAAACCGCTATTGGTACTTACTAATATAATAAGATTTGTCAAAATTGTCAATAAGAATCCGCACCGTAAACATATTTGTCATTATTATCAAGAATGAGCGTTCGATTAAAATTCCCGCCGTTGTTCAATTCAATTTGAACTTTACCATCAATATTTGATTCGATTTTAAGATATAATGCGTAAACATTTTTTTCGGTATTATCCGAATGTTTCCTCAAGGTAAACGGCGAGCCCCTCTTCGGCAATGGAAGGGTAAATAATATCCGCCGCCTCGCGTATTTTATCCCTTGCGCTCGCGGGCGCGGCGGAAAAACCGGCGGCTTCAAACATTGACAGATCGTTTTCTTCGTCTCCAAAGGCGATTACCTCTTCCGGCTGGAGCCCCCTGTGCTTCATGGCGATTTTCAGCCCCTCTCCCTTGGATACGCCGTTATTCACAACTTCCAGAAATGTGGGAAAACTGCGGAGGACGCTTATCTGATCGCCGAAGCGTCTGTACATTCTTTTTCGAATCTCGTCGTGCAGGGAAGGGTCGGCGATAAACATCCCCTTGATACAGCCATGAAGATCGGACATCGCGGCGATGCTCTTCAGGTTTTTTACGATAGCGGTTATCCCCGTGTGCCTGTAGTACAATTCCGATTCGGGAGTTTCCCTGTCGATAATCAACGCCTCCCATTTTCTCTGCGGGTCGATTTTTCCCGTTTCCGGCGAAATCCCCGAGGGCAGATAGATCTGATAGTGGATTCCCATACTGCGGGCCATGTCGATTCCAAAGTCGGCTACTTCAAGGCTGATCAAATTGGCGCTCAATATTTTGCCTGAAGGGATGTCCGCTACTTCCGCGCCGTTAAAAAACACCATCGGTCCCTGCGCCCCTATCGCGCTGAAGTAACGCTCTGACGACTCAATCGCCCTGCCGGTGGCAAGCATAACCTGCATTCCGCGGGAAATCAGTTTTCGCAGACAGTTTCCGGTGCGCTCCCCCAGTGTTGTGTCCGGCAGGAGCGTAGTACCGTCCAGATCAAGAGCCAGAGCTTTTATCTTCTTTGGATCAATGTTTTTACTCATGCTGCAAGTATACCGGTACTTTTGGGCTGAATCAATCGGGCTTTCACACCGCTCGGCTTGACAATGTTATGCCTTTTGTGTTATATCAAAAACACGGGTAAATTATGGGAGAAGGAAAAAGACTGAATTTCGACTTGCCGACTCTTCTCAGGCTGGGCGATCTTGACATTCGCAGGATTGCGGCGGAAAAGCTGTCGCTTACAGTGAAGGATTATTTTGGCTTACTGTCAAAATTTATGGAACTCGCGCCGCAGGTTACGGAAGCCTTAACCAGAATAACCCGTCTTCAGGGCATAAGGAGCGACTTCGCTATTTTAGCCGATATGAAGAACCTGCTGGAAGATTTGGGGTACAACAAACTTATTCCTGTTATTGGCGCTATTCTCAATGCGGGCGAAAAGGGCAATATGGAATTTGCCGCCGATACCGCGAAACGGATTCTGGTTGATTTTAACAGGCTCTTTACCAGGACTGAGACCGCCATATATTCGGGCATGTCGGAAGAAGCGAATGTTACGGATGGGCAGGACGCGGTATTCACCTTTTTGTCCTACTCCCGCAATTACGGCGTAACAGCCGCAGGGCACGCCCTGAAAGAAGTTCTGGAACAGGTGGACAGCGCGGAGGCTACGCGCAAAATGCGCATTCTTGCGGTTGACGATTCCCCCAGTATGCTTAAAAACATCATTTCCACATTGAAAGATCAGTACAAGGTGTTCACGCTGTCGAACCCGACACAGGTCGAAAGGTTTTTGCAGCAGATAACGCCTGAATTATTTTTGCTTGACTATAAAATGCCGGAGATAAACGGGTTTGAGCTTGTCCCGATAATAAGAAGTTTCGAGGAACATAAAGACACTCCCATAATTTTTTTGACATCAATGGGAACAAACGAGAATGTGTCGGCTGCCGCCATGCTTGGAGCCTCCGATTTTCTGGTAAAGCCGTTTGATCCGTTTACTTTGCACGATAAAATAGCGAAGCATATTGTCAGAAAAAAATCATTCTAAAAATAGAGCTGTTTTGAAACTTCAGTTTTGCAAAAGTTCTTTCATTATTTTTATTGCGCTTTCGTAATCCATCATCAGCACGGCGTCTTGCAGGCGTTCTATTTGTTCCTTCAACGCTCCGGCAGGGTTAAGCATGTCCAGTCTTTCCATCCCCTCATCAATCCCCAGAAAATCCATTTCAGTTAAGGCGGCTGTCAGCTTTTTAAAAATCGGCGGCAATTCAGGCGGTATTACAATTTGTTCACGGTTTGGGTTTTTCTTTTCAAAAGCCGCCGACAGGCTCCGCCCCAAACGGCCCAGCCCTTCCAGGAAAGGCGGTAGGTTTGAAGCGCAAAAATTTGAGTCCTCCCTGTCAGAGGCAACCTCAAGATCGTATGCCTGGCTTGAAAGTTCCTCCGCGCCTATAAATTTCAGCGCGCCCTTCATGCCGTGTACCGTTATGGAAAAGTTGCGCATATCGTTTGCCTCAAGAAAATTGTTCAATTTTCTGTCGCAGTTTTCAATCTCGTTTATCAACAGCCTAAGCGATGTTTCGTAAGTTTCCCATTCGGAAACTCTTTCCAGACCCGTCTGCACAGAAAGCCCTTCTATCTGTTCAATGCTTTTCCTGAATTCATCCTGCGTAGCGTCTTCGTTGACGGTTGTGTCAGCCGTTTCCACAGGCGCTCTGGTGATTTTTTCGGCGGGAATCCACTTTTCCAGCACTTTGAAAAACAGGGCTTTGTTAATCGGCTTTGTCAGCCAATCGTCCATTCCGGCTGCAAAAAATTCTTCCTTCGCGCCTGAGACAGCGTTGGCGGTAAGCGCTATAATAGTTACTTTTATGCCCATTTCACGGATGATTTTTGTAGCTTCAACTCCGTCCATTCCCGGCATCATGTGATCCATGAACACGATGTCGTATTGGCTTTCTTTGATCATCTCTATTGCCTGCTGGCCGGACATGGCTGTATCAGCCGCTATTTTGCAGAGTTTTAAAAGTCCGCACGCGACATTCAGGTTGATGGAATTGTCATCTACAACAAGTATCTTCGCGTCCGGCGCGTATACTTTGTAATCATTATCACCGGCTCTGTGGATCAATGTTTCGTCGCCCAAAACTTTCGGGATGGTGATGTGGAACGTTGTGCCCTCGCCGTACACGCTTTGTACCGTTATAAAACCGTCCATCATCTCTATCACCGATTTGCTGATGGCAAGCCCAAGGCCGGTTCCTTCCTTACTGCGGTTCTTCTTCATGTCGGTCTGGGTGAACGCGTCAAAGAGCAGAGGAATATCTTCCGCCCGTATGCCTATGCCCGTATCGCTGATGTCAAAAAAGATATAGTCGTTCGTGGAGCTTATGGTCAAAGTTACACTGCCCTTGTCGGTAAATTTAACGGCGTTGTTCAGTATATTCAAAAGCGCCTGGCGCAGGCGTATATCATCACCGTACAGGCATTTTGGTATTTCGCCTTCCGTAACCATATTAAAGTCTATGCCCTTGTTGCCCGCCAAAAAGTGTATCATCGAATCGATGTTATCGATCACCAAATGAAAATCGTAGTGTCCGGGTATCAGGCTCAATTTGCCCGCCTGTATTTTTGAGTAATCAAGAATGTCATTTATGATGTTCATAAGAAAAGTGGCGGACGTATAAATATTCTGTGCATAGTGAAGCTGATCACCGTCCAGTTTTTTTCCGGCAAGCATAAGTTCCGACATTCCGATAATGGCGTTCATCGGCGTTCGGATTTCGTGCGACATGTTTGCCAGAAAAAGACTCTTTGCTTCGGAAGCGGCCTGAGCCGCGTCTTTCTGAAGCTCCAGCAGTTCCAGCTTCCGGTTTAACTCAATGCTCTCAAGCGCCCTTTGCTCGTTTGCCTTTATTTCACGCAGATCACGGGAATAGGACATATAGTGATATGTGTCTTTCCACTGAATTCGCACAAGCGTAACTTCTACAGGAAGGGGGCTTCCGTCGGCTGTCAAAAACATCCATTCAAAACTGTCTATGGCTCCGTCTTCAAACAATTTGCGCGTTATTCGATCTACCTTGTCAAGACTCCTGGAACCGTCAGGCTGAAACTCCGGGAAAAAAGAGTAGAATCTCCAGATAAAGTCGGCCTTTTCACAAACACCGAAAATATTCAACGCTTCCTTGTTACAGTCTATTACCTTGCTGTTTTCATCATGCAGAATGCAAATCATCGGAGTGCTGTCCAGCATCATCTTGATACGCTTTTCATCTTCCCATTCATCGTCATTCAGCGCTTTTATGCCGGTCAGGTCGTGGTAGTATAGAATCATGCGGTATCCGTCGGGCAGTGAAACACGGGTTGCAGTTATCTCGAAATCAATGCGCTTCCCGTTATTGTCCATTAGCTGAAGGCTGATCCTTGATGAGCCCTTGTTCAATGTGCCGCTGATCAATGTATGTATCAGATGTTCGGTTTCTGTTCCGTTGGGCTGGTAATCCGGTTGAATCTCCATTAAAAAAATATTGAACTCTTTCGGCGTGAGATTCTCCGGTGCGCAGAAAATTTCGGCGATTTCATTATTGTAGGCAGTCACATTACCGCTTTCATCCCATATCATGGAGGGCATTTGAGCCGAGGACATCATGTCAAAAAGACGCTGTTCCGCTTCCGCCTGGCGCACATCGGTAACATCGTGCAAAGCGTAAACCATGCCGTCAAATTGCCCTTCGTTATCTGTCATCCGTTTTATGGTTATCCGGTATAAACGCTTCCCCGCCGACGGCCAATTGATGACATCATCCACGATGACGGAATCTTCCCATGACATGATGCCCGAAAATCGAAGCGAACTGCGTTTAACGTAGTCCTGATCCGGAAATATTTCGAATACGCTGTTTAAGTCTTTGCCTATTATTTCGCTTGTTTCCTTCTCCATCAGGCGTATAATGCTTTCACTGCAATAGACAATTTTCAATTCACGATCAAAGAGCGTAAACATATCTTCCGAGCTGTCAATCATCAGCTTTATATAATTGTCGAGTCTCAGCAATCCTTTAGCGTTTTCTTCCACCGCGTGGAAGCTGTTATTCTGTACGCTTTTCTGCATAACTATTTTTACCCGCCTCGCTTGCTTTTATACGGACGGTCCAAAACCAGGGCATCGTACGCATCGGCAAGAGCCGTCATGCCGGCCTGTAGGGGAACCTCACCGCCCTTCAACTGTTCCGGGCAGCCGGTTCCGTCCCTTAAATCAGGTTTGGCTTTCTGTGTACAATAGGAACATCCTTCCATTTTTTCTCCGTTATTCCAAACTCCATTATACCGTATATTTTGACACAAAGACAAGATTGTGTTATTATATCGGGAATATGGGTAATGTTGAAAGAAATGAATAATGTTGAGAAAAACAGTATTCTTATTGTAGACGACGAAAAGATGAACCTCGAAATCCTGAACGGTATTCTGAGCTCGGAGTATACCGTTTTGATGACCAAGAGCGGTTATTCCGCCCTTGAATTGGCCAATACTTACATGCCGGATCTCATTTTGCTGGATATTATCATGCCGGATATAAACGGCTTTGAGGTGCTGGAGTCGCTTAAAGCGTCCGAAAAAACACGGGACATTTCCGTTATTATAATTACGGGGCTTGACAGTACCGAGAGCAGGGAAAAAGGCCTGGAACTTGGGGCCGTGGATTACATACGCAAACCTTTCCGCGGAAAAATTGTCGAATCGAGGGTCCGGCATCACATACAGAGCGTCAATCAAATCCGCGCCATAAAGAAGTACGCTCAGGATATGCAGCTTACCCTTTCCAGAATGGAAGGCATTATCAGCAACTTCAGGGGGGTTATCTGGAGCATTGACAACGAGGGCGTGATAACCTCCTTTAACGGACAGTACCTGAACACTATCGGCATTTCTCCGTCATTCCTGATTGGGAAAAATATTCAGATAGCGCGGGAGAAAAACAGACATCCCGACATAATTGACAATATAGAAAAAACTTTCCGCAATGGCGCGCAGGACTGGCAGAGCGAAGTAAACGGAGTTGTGTTCCACTCGCACACAACGCTGATGCGCGGCAATGACGGCAGTGTAATGGGCATTGTCGGCAGTTCTTACGATGTGACCGAACTTATCAAACTTCATCAGGAACTGGAAGCCGCGCTTAAAGCCGCCGAAGCCGCCAACCGCTCCAAATCATCTTTTTTGGCGCGGATGAGTCATGAGATACGCACTCCGCTGAACGCGGTTTTGGGCATTTCGGAAATTCAGCTTCAAAATGAAACTCTTACGCAGGATGTAAAAGAAGCGTTCGCCAGAATTTTCAATTCGGGCGATTTGCTTCTGGGCATTATCAACGACATACTTGACATATCCAAAATTGAAGCGGGAAAGCTGGAATTGTTTCAGGCTGAATACGATGTTTCCAGCATTATCAATGATACTGTTTTTCTGAACATGATCAAATACGAGAACAAGCCGATTGAATTCATCCTTAACGTGGATGAAAATATTCCGTCAAAATTATACGGCGACGAGCTTCGTATCAAGCAGATTTTGAACAATCTTTTGTCCAACGCGTTTAAGTATACGGATGCGGGCGAGGTTGAACTTTCGATTAATGTTGAGAACGCAGAGATACCCGGCGATTCTGTACCGCTTGTTTTCCATGTGCGCGATACCGGGCACGGAATGACCGAAGAGCAGTTATCCAAGTTATTTGAAGAGTACTCCCGCTTTAATCAGGAAGCCAACAAGACAACCGAGGGCACAGGCCTGGGGATGGGCATTACGCGAAATTTGGTACACCACATGAACGGCGAGATTTTCGCGGAAAGCGAACCCGGCAAGGGCTCGCTGTTTACCGTCCATCTTCCGCAGGGCAGTACAGGAGCTTCTCCGTTAGGCAAAGAAGCCGTGGAAAAACTGCGCCGGTTCCGCTCGAATTACGAAACAAAAACGAAGAATATCAACATTGTACGCGAGGCGATACCTTTTGGAAAAGTTCTGGTCGTTGACGATATGGACATGAATCTTTATGTTACCTGCGGGCTGTTGTCGCTTTACGGATTACAGATCGACACGGCGTTAAGCGGATACGAAGCTCTTGAAAAAATAAAACAAAATGTTTACAACCTTGTGTTTATGGATCACATGATGCCCGGAATGGACGGCATCGAAACGACAAGGGAAATAAGAAGATGGGAAGGCGAAGAGTCTCAAGGGAAAAATAGTATGGAGTTTCCGCAGGAAACTCCTGAATCACAGGGAGCCGTCAGGCTTCCTGTGATAGCGTTGACAGCTAACGCGGTTTCCGGCGTAAAGGAAATGTTTTTGGACGCAGGATTTGACGGCTTTTTGTCGAAGCCTATCCCCACGCAGGAACTGGACGAAGTTATTAAAAAATGGCTGTCGCCTGAAAAAATAGCGCAGTCCGTAAAAATGAAAACGGCGGAAGGCGCTGTATATGACGGTTTTTTGGACGCTGTAGGCAAAACAGGCGAGATTAACGCGGAGATTGGGCTGGAACAGCTTTCAGGCGATAAAGACAGCTACCGCAGCGCGCTGGATATGTTTCATAAAAAAATTATGCCTGAATGTGACGGAATGTCCGCATCATTGGACGCAAAAGATTTAAACCGTTTCAGGATTTCCGTGCACGCGATGAAATCAATGCTCGCCATCATAGGCGCATCGGCGTTATCTGAAACGGCGCTTGAGCTGGAAACAGCTTCAAAGAACAATGAAATTGATTTTTGCACGCAGAAATTCCCGCAGTTTAGGGAAAAACTTTTATCCCTGCATAAAAAATTATCTGTTGTTTTTCCCTGAGCGGAAAAAAAGGAGACGGCTGTATGGAAAAGCCCCAAACGAGCAAAGTTTTGATTGTAGATGATATGGACATGATTCTGTTCGTTATAAAAGAGCAACTGTTACGCTATGGACTACAGGTTGACACGGCGGTAAGCGGAGCTGAGGCTGTCAAAAAAACAAAGGATAACGTTTATGATCTTGTGTTTATGGATCATCTGATGCCGGAAATGGACGGCATTCAGGCGGTTAAAGAGATAAGAAAACGGGAAGGTGAAGAGAAAGGGAACAGGCTTCCTGTGATAGCGTTGACATCTAACACGGATTCGGGAGCGGAAGAAATGTTTTTGGATGCCGGATTTAACGGCTTTTTAGCGAAGCCTGTCGTCAAACAGAAACTGGAAGAGATGCTTAAAAAATGGCTGCCTCAGGCGTTTCAACTCTGAAAGAGTATATGGAATTATTTTTTACTTTTCTCAAGCTGGGCTGTGTTACTTTTGGCGGAGGGTACGCAATGATTCCGGTAGTCGAACGTGAACTGATAAAGAAGAGGGGCTGGGTTACGATGGAAGAGGTGATGGATTATTATACCATTGCCCAGATTACGCCCGGCATTATCGCGATAAACCTTTCAACATTTATCGGCTATAAGAGAAAAGGCGTTTTGGGCGGAACCCTTGCGACCATCGGCTTTGTTCTTCCGGGAATTGCGCTGACTGTTCTGGCGGCGTTTTTTATCAGGAACATTGAGGAATACCCGGCTGTTGTTCACGCCTTTACAGGCATCCGAATTGCCGTGGGGGCTTTGATTCTGGATACGGTGATCAAAATGGTAAGGGGTATTTTCAAAGACGCGGGGGCGGTTATCATCTATATTGCCGCCTTTGCCCTTTCATTTGTCTGGAGCGTCTCCCCCATGATTGTCATATTGGGTTCGGGCCTCGTGGGCTTTTTTGTTTACCGTCCCGCAAAAATAAAAAAAGACGGCGGTGAACAATGAGGCTGTTGTATCTTTTCGCTGTTTTTTTCAGGATCGATCTTTTTGCCGTCGGAGGCGGACTTGCGGTCCTGCCGTTTCTTTTTGAACTTGCGGATAGATCCCACTGGCTTACAAGGGAATCCATTGGCAATATGCTGGCCCTTGCCCAATCCGCGCCGGGCGCAATAGGGGTAAATCTGTCCGCTTACACCGGCTTTACATACGCGGGCGTTGGCGGCGCTTTCGCGGCGGCAATGGGATTTGTAGTGCCATCAATTGTTATAATCGTCATTATAGCGCGTATACTGCGGGCGTTCAGTGAAAACAAAATTGTAAAAACCGTTTTTACCGCACTGCGTCCCGCCGCCGCCGGACTTTTGTCCGCCGCAGGATTGGGCGCGATTGTTCTTTCCCTCTGGAACTCAACCGCCCCGCGCTGGTACGAATTTTTACGCTGGAAGGAATTCCTGCTCTTTGGGATTATCTTCTTTCTGATTGTTAAATTCAAAAAGCACCCGGTTTTGTACATTGCCTTTGCCGGAACAGTTGGTGTAATTTTAAAACTGTAACGCCGACTGTTTTTTAACTTCTGAACTTTTCCGCTGTTCTTGTGAACACTTCGATCAGCAATGGATCAAAGCGGGTTCCGCTTCCTTCGATGATGGTTGCGACAGCTTCTTCATGGGTAAAGGCTTTTTTGTAGGGCCTGACAGAAATAAGCGCGTCGTATACATCGGCTATTGCCATTATGCGCCCCAAAAGCGGAATTTCATTTTTTGACAATCCCTTTGGGTATCCAGAGCCGTCCCATTTTTCATGGTGGCTTGCGGCAAAAATTTTCGCGTATCTCAGGAAGTCACTTTCCTTTGTCATCGATTCAATTTTTTTAATTATTTCTTCTCCATAAGCGGTGTGCTTTTTCATCTCCTCAAATTCATCGTCATTGAGTTTGCCCGGTTTTTTCAGGATGTTATCTCCGATTGATATTTTCCCGACATCATGGAGCTGGCAGGATTGCAGAAGCAGGTTCGTATTCCAGCCCTTTGTACTTTCCTGATATAGCCCGCATCTTTCAATTTCTTCCAACAGTATTTTTACTCCCAGTTTTGTCCGATCAATGTGGCCGCCCGTTATGTTATCACGGTATTCAACCATTTCCGCCATCGTTCTTAACAGGGCATCCTGCAATTCCAAAACATTTTGTGTTTTTTCTTCGACCATTTTTTGCAGGTTGTCATTGAAGTCTTTAAGTTCCGCAGTTTGCTTTTTCACCAGCAGGTGCAGTTCAATGCGCTTGAGCAGAAGGGCGGGCTGGAACGGCTTTGTGATAAAGTCAATGGCTCCCAGTGAGAGCCCCTCAAGTTCATCGTCGGATTCTGTTTTTCCGGTAAGAAAAATAACGGGAATGTTTTTGGTCTTTTCTTTTGTCTTCAGGAGTTTGATTGCATCATAGCCGTTCATTTCGGGCATATCAATATCCAGAAGGATAAGATCGGGTTTGCTGTTTTCCAAAAGGCTGAATAATTTTTCCGCCGAAGGAGCCGTGGCGACAGAATATTTTTCCGACAGTACATTTATTCCGGTACGGAGGTTGGCGGGACTGTCGTCTACCAGTATTATAAGTTCTTTTTCCGCATTCATATTATTTCCCTTACGGTTTTTATGGCGTTATCAAATTCGGTCATCAGCACGTCATTGGATATTTTTTCCAGCGCATCTTTTGTTTTTTGATCCAGCGGTTTTTTGCCGAGTTCGTCCAGAATATTCATAATGTCCGATGAGGCTTTTTGCGATACCAGCGCGTTTTCAAGATCATTCAGCAGGGATGCGGTTTCCTGAGAAGAGGCTTCCGCAGAATCCGCGTCTTCCAAAAAGGGAATTTCGCCCGTCTCCGCTTCGACGTTCGCGGCAAGAGCCGCGTTTATGTCTTTTGCAAGTTCTTCCAGATCGATTGAAAATTTACCCAGGTTTTGCTGAATGAAGGCAAAGTCCCTTGCCTTGCCCGCGGCTTCAAGTTTGCCGGCCTGCTCCGATACCTGCGCCGCGCCGATAGTGGCGGACGCTCCTTTTAGCGCGTGAACCTGCGTAATAAAATTGTGCAGGCTGTCCTCGTCCGGTACGGTTTTCAAAACCGGCAGACGTTCCTCGGCGTCTTTGCGGAAAGAGGACAGTACCTTTCGGTACATTTCTTCAGTGCCGCCTGTCATGGCGATTCCCTTCGCCGTGTAGACTCCGGGAATGTACGGGAATGAACGGTATTTATTCGTGTTTTTTAAATTCGATTCATCATCTTTATTTTCGTGTTTCCTCTTTTCTTTTGATATCCACTTTGCGAGTATTTCATCAAGTTTGGATACGTCTATCGGTTTTGCAAGAAAATCATTAAAACCTTTTTCGATAAACATTTCCCGCATACCGGAAACAGCGTTAGCTGTCAGTGCGATTATTGGTATCCGTTTCTCACTCCCGCTCTCTTTTTCCCATTCGCGGATAGCGGCAGCCGCTTCAATGCCGTCCATCTCCGGCATCATGTGATCCATGAATACCAGATCGTAACCATTTTGTTTTACCAGTTCTATGGAGTGCAATCCGCTGAGACAGGAATCAACGACGGCCTGATAGGGAATTAACAGCCCCTCGGCGACATTGATGTTTGTAAGAACATCGTCTACTACCAATATGCGCGCACCGGGGTAGGTAAACTGAACCAGACTCCCGGAGCCTGAATTGTCTATGAAACTCTGGCTGTCTATCTTTCCGTTGAGGACATTCGCTATTGACAGCGACTGCACCGGCAAAGAGACAAAGCGCACGTTGGGAATGTAAGCCTCGTTTTCAAATTCAGTCATGAGGGCGAGGGGCGGTTTTTTCTCCGCAGGGAAAACAACGCCGGGCTTTTCCAGCACCGTCTTGATTTCGTTGTACAGGCCGTAACCGGAAAACACATAGAACCACTCTTCCCGGTATACGGCTGAGGCAAAGTCATCGGTGCTTGTTACCATGATATGGGGAACGCCCAGATTTTCCAAATGCCAGCATATCGAGTCGGCATAGACGAGCCGTCTTTCAAAAACAAGCACCTTTTTTTCAGTTGCCCTCTCCACCACTGCCAGCGGTGTTTCCGACTCAATGCCCTGCGGGAATGTTACCGTGAATACGCTGCCTTTGCCGTATTCGCTTTCCACGATGATGTCCCCGCCCATTGCAAGACAGAGCCGTTTGACAATCGCAAGCCCCAAACCTGTCCCTTCTATGCCCCGGTTTTTTTTCGTATCAACCTGTACAAATTCATTGAAGAGTTTATCCTGATCCTCCGCCTTGATTCCCCTGCCGGTGTCCGCTACGGTAAACTTCAACCAGACCTGCTTGTCCTCCTGTTTCATCACTGTAATTGATAAACTGATATGCCCCTTTTCCGTGTACTTTGCAGCGTTGGACAAAAGGTTGAGCAAAATCTGGCGGACGCGCACTTCGTCCCCGATAAGGCTGTTGGGAATTTTCCCGTCGATGTTGGTAAAAAAGCGGATGGACTTTTCTTTCAGGCGCATACGGATAATGTTGACCGTGTCGTTGATCAAAGAGGAAAGCAGGTATTTAACCGGGATGATCTCCAGCTTGCCGGCCTCAATTTTGGAAACGTCAAGAATATCGTTAATTATTGAAAGGAGGTTTGCGCCTGCCTGTTTTATATCCTGCGCGTTGGCTCTTGCGTCAGCGGGAAGATTCTTGCGGAGGAGAAGTTCCGCCATGCCGATAATTGCGTTCATTGGAGTGCGAATCTCATGGCTCATGCTCGAAAGGAAATTTGTCTTGGCGATATTTGCAGCCTGTGTTTTTTCCAGAGCTTTTTGCAGCATATCGTCCCGCTCTTCAAGACCTTCCCGCATTTCCTGTATGGTCTGCGAAAGGTCTCCGATTTCATCATTGCGGTTCAGGCCGAAAATATTGCCCGCTCCCGACTTGGCATTCGATACGCTCTTTGTTAAACGATTCAACGGGATGAAAACAAGCCGGTATATCAGTATGCTGTCGGCTATCGTGTACAGCACAAACGCGAGTAGAAGGACAATCAACAGCGGGACAAGTTTTACAATGCTGAAAAGCGATCTGTTATTAAAAAGAGTAACGGCAGACCAATCGGTTCCGTAAATCGGCGCGATGGAGGCGAAGCCGTAAGGACCCGCGCCAAGTTTGATAATTTCAGGCTGAAGCTGCCGGTCAAAGTAGCCGTCAATTTTTTTCAGGTATGAATCAATTCCCCGCCTGAACTCCGGGTCTGAGCTTGCCTCGTTAATATGACGGTTAAGATAAAGCCTGTAATCAATACTGTCCATTTGAACAATGCCGTCTTTATTAATTACGTACCCTTTTACGTTTTTGACATCGTACTCTCCGTACATATCGGAAAGCACCGTTTCAATTCTAAGGCCGGAACAAAATATGCCTACAAACCTGCCTCCGTCGAGAACTTTATGGTTGATCCACAAACGCCATCTGTGGTGCAGTTTATCTATATCAATATTAAGGACATATTCATTTTCGGAAGCCATACATTCGTAGTACCAGAGGTTATCGGGGTTCAGAGGATCAAGTTTGTCATACGGGACAAATTCGTCAAGCGACGCTCCGGCGTTGATTGAAAATTCGTTCAGTGATTCATAAATGCCAAAATACAGTTCTACGCTTTGCAGAAGATCGGCATAGTCCATCATTTCGATATAGGCCGCGATTCTCTTTTCCTGATTGTCCTCATCGGCAAACCAGCTTGTAACCGCGTTTGAATGGGATACTTTCTGAATAAGCGCGAGATCACGGCTGATATAGGCATTGAACTTTTCAACAGACTCTATTGAATAAAAGCGGGCGAGGTCTTCTGAAGCGTCGCTGGTTATGCCGTTGATTAACACGGCGGCCATTATGTTAATAATGACGAGGACAAACGCAAGCAGAAACATACTTATGATGCGTACATTACCGGCAAGTCTGTTTTTTTTGAAAGACTTAACAGGAAGTTCCGGTGATGCGGATTTTTTCATTCGTACTGCCCCTCTGCGATGTCTATGGTTTATAACCGAAAGAAAAAATCAGTTTAAAGCGGTACGAGGCCTCGATGCCGGACGGTTCCCGGCGTTCGCTTCGTATTCTTTGTTTTAGCCGCTTGTCTTCTTTTTCCACTCGGCGCTTATTCGTGCCCGCTCTTCATTTGTTATCGTCGGTGTTTTGGATGAAGCTCCCTGCGTGCCTGCCGGATACTTTATAAGTTTCGGCGCAGGAAGTTTGTCGCATATTTCCTGCAACTTAAGAGCCACCTTGCTGTATTCCCCGGCAAGGGAAAGATTTGCCGCGTGCTGGAGCGCAAGGTTTTTATACTCTTTTATGATTTTTGAGAGCTCGTCACGGTCCTTAACGTTTCTGTGTTTGTTTACTTCGGCTTCTATGTTTATCATTTTTTTACCCTTTGCTACAGGCTATACCATCCTAAACAAAATTGTCAAGCAAAAAACGGAATCAACCGCCGTTTGAACCGCCAAAAAACTCAAGAACTTCCCCGCCTGAGGGAGGGCACCCGGGGCAGAAACGCCTGAAACCGGAACAACATTCCCCTATCCCGATATTTCCATGTTTTCCCTTAAACCCCTGACCCACGCATATTTTGTCCTTTGGAGAGATTTTCAGGCGGTCAAGCCGGGTGCGGTTCATGTTGGAAAGGGCGAAGGTCAACGATGCGAAACAGGGACTGCACGCGTTGTCTTCGTTTATGTAAGGGGCAAGCTGATCGACCTTGCCGGCGGGGACGGAAACGGGGCTTGATTTGGTATCCCTGCCGTTTAGTTCACTCACTTTGACAGTGCGGAGATTTGCGCTTCCAATTCCAAGTTTCTCCGCGAGGCCGATGTAGGGGATGGCGTTTAGGGAATAGCCCATTTGAGAGGCTGCCCATGCGTCGCATAAAACCGGGTCTCTGACGGCATACAGGAATCCTCTATATAACGGGTTTCCTCCCAGTTCAAAATCGGGGTCTCCGCAGACAGCGTCAACCACGATAAAATCGTTGCGGGCTACAGTGTTGAGGTGGGCAATCGGCTTTGTCAGCCCAAGCGTATGGAAACGGCTTTTTTCGCGGTCGGGGATGATCCCCTTGTTGTTTTTCAGGGCGCAGGTAAGCCGGGTTTGACAGTGCCCCTTCATCACAGGCAGGTTGATCATAAAATCAATAGACAGGGCGCTTTCGCAAATTTCAAGTTTCATTCCCTTGCAATCACAGGTTCTTGTTTTATCGTGCTTGGTGTCTATCAGCCGGACCCCTGTCTCGTCGGCGAGCTTTCGGTAACCGCATACGTTGAATGCCTGCGAAGTGGAACCGCCTGTCCATGCGCCTTCAAGAATCGCCAGGTTTTCAAAACCGTTTTTTTTGAGGTAGGAGATAAGCCCCGCCGCTATTTCAGGATGGGTGGTCGCTCCGCTTGAGGCGGGCTTG
>JGI24698J34947_10000357_pt1 | contig 20410 bp, 17 predicted proteins | sample TergutMp193P3_FD_34947 | JGI IMG/M metagenome (IMG submission 34947) | reverse complement strand
AGCACCCGCCCGGACGCTATCTTGGAGAGGTATTGGTCGTAGTTGTCGACAAAGCAGGAGCGGTCGATAATGCCGGCGGCGTTCATCTCGTTGAGTTTTTTGAACCAGCGCTTTGATATGTCCTGGCGCAGGAAAACCTTGTATTCGTGGGTTACGGGGTCAATCGTGCCGTTGCCGTCGTTGGGAAAGCCGGCGAGGAAGTTCGGCGGGTTGATCAGGCAGAACGAGCGCCAGTCGTAGGCGAGGATCGTAAAGGCGATGGTCGGCATACCGTTAATGGTGGGGTATCGTTCTTTATATCGGGTTAATAGATCAAAATATTCTTCAACCGTTTTAATTTTGGGGTAGCCGAATTCCTTAAGCACCGCCTTCTGCACCCACATGGCGGAATCGCCGTACCAGGTGCCATAGTCCCTGCCGGTTACCACGCCCCACGCCGGAAGCGTGTACACATGGCCGTCTTCTTCTTTCATTTTTTCCCACGCGTCGGCGTAGTGCTTTTTCAGCCGTGGGGCGTATTTGTCGATTAAGTCGTCCAGGGGGAGCAGCGCCCCCGCCTCGTAGAATTTGGTGCTGTCAACGTGGAGAATATCGGGGTATTCGCCGCCGGCGATCATAACGCCGATTTTCTGGTCTTTGTCGCCGACCAGAATGTCCCACGTAAAGGTGACGTTGAGGTTGTCGGCTATCCATTTATATATCCGGTTGTCGGCGGGCGGCTGCTGCATGGCGGCCATGGAAAACACCGAAATATTGATGGGATAGGTGGGGTCGGTGTCTTTGAAAACGCGCTGGGAGGACTTTTTACAGGCGGTAAAAAGTACCAGACAGGCGCAGATACCGGCGAAGACGCAAAAAACGGCCTTTTTCATGGGGTTTTTCAAGGGAATCATGGTTTTCTCCTTATAATACTTTCTAGAGTTAGTCACCAGTATAAGGTGTATCGATGAGGAGGGTAATAGGGGATTTTCCCTATAAAAGGGGGCGGGGGAGGCAATAGGCGCTATAATGAATTATGAAAAACGCGCTTTGGCTCATTGTCGGGGGGGGTATTGCTGGCGGCCTGTAATACCTCCGGCGGGTCTTCGCCCAGGGTTGTTTCCGGCGCGCTGGACCGGCGCAATATCGCGCGGGAATGGCGGGAGCCGCGCGGACAATTTTCATGGAAAAAAGTCGGGCAGCTGGAATTTGCCGCCGAGCATGAGGATATGCGAAGCCAAACCGTTTGGTTTGACGCGGTTAAAATTGTCGTGCCGTAATTTGAATACCTCCCTCACTTACACCGCAGTTCGCGCCCGTCCGCCGTTTTCAGCGGCGGCAGGCCGGCGGAACATTCCGCCCGCGCCTCGGCGCAGCGGGGGGCGAAGGGGCAGCCGGGTTCAGGGTTACTGGGATCCGTCACCTTGCCGGGTATGGCGGGGAGGCGTTCCCGCGCGTAGTGGCTGCCGAAGCGGGGCGAGGAGGCGAGCAGGGCGCGGGTGTAGGGGTGGCGCGGGCTGTTGATAATCTCCGCCGAGGCGCCGGACTCCATAACCATGCCGCCGTACATGACCATAATACGGTCGGATATTTCCGCGACCAGCTCAATGTCGTGGCTGATAAAGATAATCGAAATGCCGCGCGCGCGGCGCAGGGCTTTTAACAGATCGACGATTTGCTTTTGAATCGTCACGTCGAGCGCCGTTGTCGGCTCGTCGGCGATTAACAGTTCGCACCCCTGCGCGAGGGCGAGGGCGATACCGACGCGCTGCAGCTGGCCGCCGGAGAACTGGTGCGGGAAGTTGCCGAGCCGCTCCCTGCCGCGCTCAAGCCCCGTCTCCGCCAGCAGCGCCGCCGCCTTCTCAAGCGCCGCTTCCTTGCCGATGTCGGGATCGCTGTTCCTGAGCGTCTCGAAAAACACGCTCCCTATATTTTGCAGGGGGTCGAACGAGCGGCCCGGCTCCTGGAAGATCATGCCGATTTTTTTGCCGCGGTACTCCCGCAGCGCCGGCGCTCCCAGCCCGAGCAGCTCGTTTCCCTCATAGCGGACAGAGCCCCGCGCGCGGGCGTTGCGCGGCAGCAGCCCCGGTACCGCCAGCGTGCTGACGCTCTTGCCCGACCCGCTCTCGCCCACAATGCCCAAACACTCGCCCTTGTTAAGCGCAAGCGAAAGCCCCCGCACCGCCTGAACGGTTATATGCTCCCTTCCCCGCAGAATAGTGAAGTCAACATACAGATCGCTGATTGTTAACAAAGAAGAACCACGGAGGAACACGGAGTTTTCACTACGAAAATTATCTTTTACTCCTCTTAAAACTCCGTGTCCTCCGTGGTAAATCTTCTTATCCCTCCCCCTCGCAAACACCACATGGTACGGATCAAAATAATCGCGTAACGCGTCGCCGATAAAATTAAACGCCAAAGTTACACCTAACAGGAACCAGACGGGGTTTAACAGCCAGGGGTAGGCCTGCAGGTTCGTCAGCGTCGAGATGTCCCGCTTTATTAAACTTCCCCAGCTGACCGCCGGATCGGTGATACCCAGCCCCAGATAGGACAGCACGGTCTCGGTCATGATAAAGCCGGGGATGCTCAGGGCGACGCTGACGATTAACAGGCTGGCGATCTGCGGTATGATGTGGTTCAGGATAATCACCGGCGAGGGTATCATCTCCAGCTGGGCGTTCAGGACAAATTCCTCCCGCTTGATGGAGTGTACCATGCCGCGGACGGTGCGCGCCGAGCCCGGCCAGCCCACCAGCGACAAGATGACCGTGATCATCATATACGACTGGCCGGTATCCATCGTGGACGCCATGAGGGAGCGCAGAAACAGGATCAGGTAGAGGCCGGGGATCAGCATGAGAAATTCCGAAAAGCGCATGATCGACCAGTCCGTAACGCCGCCGTAGTAGCCGGAAAGCCCGCCAAAGAGGACGGCGAGGGCGAGGGAGATGAACGTCGCCACGAAGCCGATGGTCAGCGAAATGCGCGAGCCGTGCACGATGCGGGAAAAGAGGTCCCGCCCCAGGCTGTCGGCCCCCATGAGGAACATGGGGTAGGCGCCGGGGGCGGTGGTAACCAGATGGCGCCGCGCGGGTACAGCGCCCCAGAGCCGGTACGGCTCGCCCTCGCCAAAAAATTTAAGCGGCGCGTACTGCCCCCGCACGCGGACATATTTCCAGCTGACGGTGTTGGTTACCCAGTACGCCTGCGCCTGCAATTTTCCCTGATAAAAACGCGCGTTGGGCGGGTGGTAGCTCTTGTCGGGAAACGAGGTGTTAGGCGAATAAGGCGCGCAGAACTCGGCGAACGTCATCATAGCGTATAACAAAAAAATCACGATGAGCGAGATAAAGCCGATAGGCCGCGTTTTCAGGTAAACGGCGAACTTTTTCATGATGCGCCGCCTGATATTAACCACGGAGTACACGGAGTTTCACGGAGAGAGATTCTCACGGAGAATATTAAGGATTTATATATCTCTTTTTTTCTCCTCCGTGTACTCCGTGGTTTTATATTCATATTCATTATTCCTTCCCGTACCGTATGCGGGGATCGACGAGCGCGAGCATAATGTCGGCTAACGCCATGCCCGCCAGTATCAAAAAGGAAATAAACATGATATTCGCCAGCACCAGGTTGATGTCCTGCTGAATGACCGCCTCGTACATCAGCCTGCCGATTCCCGGATAGGCGAAAATGATCTCTAAAATGAGCGAGCCGGAAAAAAGGCCGGCGAGGAGGTTCGCGCTGCCGGTGATGTAGGGGTTCAGCGTGTTGCGGAAGGCGTGGGCGAAGTAAACGCGCCACTCGGCGATACCCCGCGCCCGCAGGCTGGTAATGTAGGGCTGGCCAAGCTGGTCAAGCATGGTCGCGCGGACCATTCGCAGTGTGCCGCCGATACCCCCCAAAAACGACGCCAACAGCGGCAGAAAAATATGGTGCGCGTAGGAAAAGACGAATCGCGCCGGCGCCTCGGAAAAGGGAAAGGGGGGGTAGGCGGTTACCGGAAAGAGCTTCGTTACCGACGCGAACAGCTGTAACAGTATAAGGAGCAGGAGTCCCGGAAAGGCGTGCAGGGTCAGGGCGATAAACGTGACCGCAAGGTCGGTCTTGGTTCCCGCCTTGGCGGAAAAGTACACCCCCAGCGCGAATGAAAACACCGTAATCAGCGCGAGCGAAATGACGTTTAACAGCAGGGAGTTGAGCAGGCGCGAGGAAATTAAAAAAGAAACCGGCGCGCGGGAGATAAGGCTGACCCCCAGGTCGTGATGAACGACAACGCGGTTCAGCCAGCGGAAGTACTGTATATAGAAGGGCTGGTCAAGGCCAAGCTCGGCGCGGTAGGCGGCAAACTGCTCCTCGCTGAAATTGCGGTTGTTCATGCCGCCGCGCGCCTCGGCGCTGCCCAGCAGCTGCTGCATCATGATCTGGTCGACAATGTCGCCGGGGGCGAGCGCCATCAGCCCGAAAACCGCCAGCCCGAGTATGAACAGCATCACGATCATCGTTACCAGCCGGTTGGCGACATACGCGGGCAGAGGAAAACGCCTTTTAAAAGTGTAAAATGGTATTAACAATATGTTAAAGATTTTAACAATTAATGAATTCATAAGCTCATTGCCGTAAAAAGATATGCGTCGTTTCCGCTCCGTTCAGGTTGTCGTAGTACACGTTGGCAAAGTCCCAGCGGTTTTGCAGCGCCCAAAAACTGCGCGAGCGCATCAGGTAAATAATCGGGCACTGTTCCAGAATCAGGCGCTGGTACTCGTCCCAAATCATGCTGGCCTTCAGCCGGCTGATCGAATAACTCCCCTCGTTGTACAGGTAATCGATCCGCGCCTCCCAGTCGGTGTGCGGCTTTTCCTGCAAGGGGTGCCAGAGGTGGAGGTTGCCGGTCGACGGCCACACATTGGAGCCCTGGGTGGGGAAAAAATTAGTCCCCAGTCCGATTATGATGGACTGCCAGTCATAGGTGGAGGTGAGCTGTTCAACCAGCTTTTGAAAATCGGTCGCGCGGATATTGGCCTTAATGCCAACCTTGGCCAGCTCGTCAACGATAATTGAAGCGACATCGGCGGTAACGGTATTGTCGGCGGTAAAGGACAGATCAAATTCCACATGGCGGCCTTTTGCGTCGCGCAGCCTGCCCCGAAGATCGCGGGTAAAGCCGACGGAGCCAAGCAGTTCCAGCGCGCGCTGGGGGTTGTACAGGTATTCAAGAACGATGTCGGGGTTGTAGTAGGGGTTGGGCGGCGGGAAAAAATCAAGCTTCGGTTCGGCAAGGCCCCGGTACGCCTGCGCGTTAAGGCGCGCGCGGTTTAAGAGGCACGACATCGCCTGACGGAATTCTTTTTGAGTGAACCATTCGTAGTAGGGGGCGTCCGCGTTTTGGGGATTCTGATTGAAGCTCCACAGCCCCGCGCCGATATTTCCCTCGGCGTTAAACACCGTGTAGCCCGCGTTTTCCCGGTTCACCAGTTCGTTGATGTCTTCGGGCCGCGCGGAGTAGGTGTCCAGCTTCCCCTGTTTGAACACGAGAAACTGGGTGTTTTGATCGGGAAGTATCTGCATAATATTTTCTTCAATATACGGTATGGAAAGCCCGGCGCTGTCCTTATCCCAATAGTTGGGGTTGCGCTTGAACACCAGCCGCTGGCTGGGGACGTATTCAACGAGGAACCATTCCCCCATTGACGGGATCAGCCTGGGGTCGGACGCGACGCTGAACAGATCGAGCACCCCCTGTACGCCGCCGTCGCGTTTTGCCGGCTCGTACACGTGCCGGGGGCCAAAGTCGCGGTTGGTGCCTAACAGCGGGTCGGCGACAATGCGGGGAAAGTGAAACCGGAAGCGCTTTTCGTCGATTTTATGAATGGTGATCCGCTCTTCGCCGCCGTCTTCCATGGTGAGAAATTGGCCGTTGTACGCCGAGCTTTGAAAACGCTCGTCGCCCTCGATTTCGTTATACCAGAAGATCACGTCGTCGCTGGTAACGGGAACTCTCCGGCTGGAATTGTAGTAGCTCCAGTACAGGTCGTCCCGCAGGGTGTAGATCACATCGAGCGTTTGGTTTTTTTCGTCGACGACGATTTGGGGAGAGGCGCATTTCGCCTTCCATTCGCGGCGTACCACGTCATATTCAAGGAGGTAATTGGTCAGGCTGTTCATGATACCGGCGGTTTCCGCGTCCCGCTCCGCTATCAGGTGGTTGAAACTTTTGGGGTCTTTGATCATGCTGGAATTCCAGCTTCCCCCCAGCCTGCCCGGCGCGAATTCCTCGCCGCGCCACGGCTTGGTTTGGGTTTTCGCCAGCAGTTCCTGCAAGCCTTCGGCGTTAAGGGCTTCAAGCTCCTCGAGGGACATTTCGTCGTTTTTGGCGCAGGCGGAAAACGCCAGAACCAGGCATAGCAGGAGTGGGAACAGCTTCATGGTTATATAGTAGCGTTTGAAGGGGCGGAAGGTCAATTGACGGCCGCGGCCTATTGACAAAAAATCGCGTTTTTTGCATATTGACCAATATGGGCCGCTAGCTCAGTCGGTAGAGCATCGCCCTTTTAAGGCGGTGGTCGGAGGTTCGAATCCTGCGCGGCTCAATCGTAAGCGCCTGTCCTGTAACGAATTGCGGGCGGGCGCTTTTTTTGTTAGGTGAAATGCTTGACGGCGTTCTCCGCGATAGACGCGGCTTTCTCAAAATCGCTGTGCAGCAGGCACGCGGAAAGCGAGTCTAAAACGCCGTGTATGCCGGGCGGCCAGATTTTTTGCTTCAAATCGTTCACCGCCTCCTTCGCGGCTTTTTTATTTATCGCCTGGCACGCCGTTATAACCTCAAGCAGCTCTTTCCGCAAATACGCCGCGTCCTCGCCTGAAACGCGCGCGCCGCTTAAGCCCCCCGCCTCGCCTAACTTTTTAATTAAGGACTTAAGCGCGCCTATAAACGCGGGAGTTTCCTCCGTTATTACCGCGATATTTTTTTCTTTTGCCGCCTGCTCCAGGGCGCGCGCCGTTTCAGAAAGCCCCGTCTCGCCGATGTTGGCAAGGGCGCTTTTCGCGCCGTGGACGGTAACTTCATACGAATGTATGTCCTCCTCGCCGAGGGCGTTCTCCTTCGCGCGTATCCCCTCCAGCGCGCTGACGACATTCTCGGCGTCCACCAGAAAATATTTTTCCATTTCGGACAGCTCTGTTTTCTTTTCCTCCGCGGCCTCTTTTTCTTTAGCTTCCTCTTTCGCGCGCCGCTCCCGCCGCGCCGCCTCCACGACTTCGGGCGGTTTTTTATCCCGTATAAATTCGTTCAACACGGCGTTCAGCTTGCGCGAATCAATCGGCTTGGGAATGAAGGCGTCAAAGCCGTTTCGCATAAACATCTCCGCCTGCCCCACTATGGCGTTGGCGGTCAGCGCGACAATGGGGCGGTCATAGCCCATGCCGCGTATGGCTCTTGCCGCTTCAATGCCGTCCATTACGGGCATCATGTGGTCCATAAAAATAATGTCGTATACGCCGCCGCCTTTGATTTTTTCGACGGCCTTAACCCCGCTGTCAGTGGTTTCGATTCGCAGGCCGTAGGGCGCCAGCAGGCCCTTGGCGACATACAGGTTTGATTGAACGTCGTCTACGACCAGAACGCTGCCGTAGGGCATATATTCGCGCGCTATCTGCGTCTTTTTAACGGCTGTCGCGCTGTGAAAGTTAAAGTCCCGCAGCAGCCGCGCGTTTTCTTCCCCGCATACGGCCTCCCCAAAGCGCTTCTGCGGCAGGCGAACGGTAAACACCGAGCCTTTGCCCAGCTGGCTCTCGACGGCGATTTCGCCGTTCATCAAATTGAGGAGCCGCTTGGTAATGCTCAGCCCGAGCCCTGTCCCCGTAACGGCGCGGTTTATATCGCGGTTGAAGCGCATATAATCCTCAAACAGCCGGCCGATATGCTCCGGCGATATGCCCTGCCCGGTGTCGCGTATGCGGAAGACGATAATGACGTCCGCGCCGCCGCCGCCCGCGGGCTCGGAAGAAACCGACAGCTCGACCTCGCCTTCGTCGGTGTACTTAAACGCGTTGGAAAGCAGGTTGTTCAAAATTTGTTTGACGCGAAACTCGTCGCCTATCAGATCCAGCGGGGTGTCGGGGTCTACCGAAACGGCAAACTTGATCGGCTTGCTCTCGCCGCGCAGATAATTCAGCCGCGCGGAATCGTTTATCAGGCTTGGAACATCGTACCGGAAAGGCACGATCTCCATCTTGCCCTCCGCGATTTTGGAAAAGTCGAGTATGTCGTTGATGATGTTGAGCAGAAGATTCCCCGACTCGGCTATTTTTTCAAACGCCTCTTTCGTGTCCGGCGGAATATCGTCTTTTTGCAGTTGAATATCCATAATGCCTATTATCGCGTTCATGGGGGTGCGGATTTCATGGCTCATCGTCGCCAGGAAGCGGCTTTTAAGCTGGTTGGCTTCCAGTTCCTGCAGGGCGATGTTGCGGAGCCTTTCCTGATATTCTCTCTCCGCCGTCGTGTCCTCAATAACGGCGAGAGAGGCGCGTATGCCCTTAAAATTGGTGGTAATGGTATGGATACGGGCGATGAACGGCTCCCCGCCCAATTTAACGTACTGCATTTCCATAGTCGCCGATTCTTTTTGGAAAAGCTCGGCGACCACATCGGTGGTTTTTCTGCCGTCCGGCTGTATTGACGGCATAAATTCAAACCCGCTATGCCCCAATACCTGCGCTATGGACTCGCAGTTGAAGGCGTCCAGCAGCGCCTTGTTGGCAAAAAGCAGGGAGCCGTCCTCTATGCTCATGATCCTGACGCCGACCGGCAGCATATTGAGAATCAGCTGCAGGTTTTGATTCGCCTCCTGGATAACCTGCGCCTCGCGTATTTTTTCCGCGCTCGCGATTTCAAGGCGCTCTTTTTCGGCGGTAATCGTTTTTATGCCGGCGATCATCGAATTAAAAGAATCCGCCAGTATCTCCAGCTCGTCGCCTGTTTTGACTTCTAAAACGCGCTCCATCTTTCCGGTGCCGATCAGCGCCGCGTCCGAGGTCAGTTTCAGGATTGGCCCGGTGATCTCCCCCGCCAGCCGCCCTGAAAAAAACAGGATTCCGGCGATTATGACGGCCAAAATAATTCCCGCGAGCGCGGCGATCAGGCGGATATCGCCGATAAAAGTCGCCAGGGTCGACCGCTTCAGGCTGATGATATTGTCCTCGAGCGTAAGCGCCGGCGAGATAACCTCCTCGGCGTCGATTATGACGGCAAGGCTCCAGGGCACGGTCGCCAGCCCGTGGTACGCGATGAGTTTTTCTTTGCCGTCCATGATGACGTGCTCGATTCCGTTTTCCCCTTTTATCATTTTCAGCGCCGTTTCGCGCGGGAAGTCGGCGCTTTCAAGTATGTTTTCCCGTATTATTTTGCCGTCCTCGTCTTTTTTAATCGCGTCGGAGATAATCATCTCGCCTTTCTGGTTAATCATAAAGGCGTAGCCGGTTTCGCCGATCTTTGTCCCGACTACTTCTTCGCTCAGAACGTTCAGAAACGTGCCCATGCCCGCGACGCCCGCTATCCTGCCGCCTGAGTCGTAGAAGGGCTTCGCGCAGGTTATCGCCAGCCCCCTGCCCAGATAGTCCTCGAACACGTCGGTCCAGACGAGGCCGTTCGCCTGCTTCGCGTTGTTGTACCACACGCGCGTTCTGGGGTCGAAGTAAGGGGTTTTCTGCGCCGAATCGGGGTCGGCGCAGACGGTAACGCCGTATTCAGTGCCGACATAGGTAGTGCCCACGTTTTCATTGTTGATCTGTATGGCGAGCAGAACGTCCTGTATGTTCGCCATCAGCTCTATTTCATTTCTCAGCGCGTTGAAGGTAGTGTTGGCGTTGGGAATCTGTACCATTACGGTGACCTTGCCTTCCGTGTTGGCGGTGTCCGGAAACGCGATTTCCCTGCGCCCGTATTTTTGGGGGTTGGACTTGATATCCGTCGCTATTTGGGCGATTATCCGAATGTACTCCGCGGTAGCCGCCAATTTTTCGTCGCTGAGGGCGGCTTTGTTCTGGGCGAGGCGCGAAAGCTCGTTCTCCGTTTGTTCGATCAGTATCCGCCTGGCGTCTGAAGCGGCGGAATCGCCCAGCCTGTTGCCGGCGGACACCATCGCTTTTCTGGTGACCAGCAGCCCCGCCGCGATGAGAACGGCAAACACCGCCGCCGTGACAACCCCTAAGACAAGCGTATGCGTCCTGATCTTTTTGAAGATAGAATTTTTCATGCCGGCAAACTCCCCGCGCTTATTATTATATTATTGAGGGAATCATTTCAAGACCGTCGCGCTCGTTAAAATCGAATAAAATGTTCATGTTCTGCACCGCCTGTCCCGCCGCGCCTTTGACCATATTGTCAATAGCAGTAACAATAATTAAAGTGGTTTTGCGGTGATCCAGATGAACCGAAATGTCGCAGTAATTTGACTGGCGCACGCGGTTGGCGGCGGCGGTTACGCCCTGGGGCAGTACCCGCACAAAAGGCTCGTTATCGTAAAAATCGGCGTACAGGGAGCGAAGTTTTTCCACGCTTCCGGTTTGCCATTCGGCGGCGAGGGGGATATAGATCGTGCTGAGAATGCCGCGGTTCATGGGGACAAGGTGCGGGGTGAAAATGACCGCCGGCGCCGGGCGGTTTTCCCGCGCCGCCATCGCCGCGAAATTGCGCTCAATTTCAGGAATATGCCGGTGCGCGCCGATTTTGTACGGCGATATCGAGTCGGCGCATTCGGGGTAATGGAAGGAGCGCGAAGGCTCCCGCCCGCCGCCTGAAATGCCCGACGCCGCGTCGACGATGATCGTGGCGGCGGCGGCAAGCCCCTTCGCCAAAGCGGGAAAAACCCCCAGCGAGGCGCCGGTGGGGTAGCAGCCGGGGTTGCCGATAATCGCCCCGCCGGCCGCGCCGCGCAATTCCCGCACGCGCCCGCGGTTTAACTCCGGCAGGCCGTACACGGCGTTTTGATGTAATTCAGGGCGCTGATAGGGCTTGCCGTACCAGGCGCGGTAAGCCGCCTCGTCTTCGCCAAAGCGAAAATCGGCGGACAGGTCGATAAAGGGTACGCCTTTCGCGGCGCAGGCCCCCGCGTACGCCTCGCCGACGCCGTGGGGCAGGGCGGCGAAGACAACGTCCGCGGCGGCGACGACCTCCTCGGCTTTTACCAGCGGGGCGGAGATCCGCCCCAGGGCGTGGGGGTATATGTCTTCAAAGCGCTCTCCCTCAAAGCTGACCGAGGAAAGAACCATCTCGTCAATTTCAGGGTGCCCCGCGAGGAGCCGCGCCAGTTCCGCGCCGGCGTAACCGGTCGCCCCGATGATCCCCGCCTTCATACGGCGCCCTCCGTCCTGCCGGAATTCGTCAAAAGGCCGTACACTTCCGCGGGCGTTTGCGCGCGCGACAGGGAATCGCGCAGGGCCTGATTTTTAAGCCGCGCGCTGAAAAACGACAGGGTTTGCAGGTAATTGGCGTGCTGGTTGTACGCCGCGGCGATCATAAAGAGCAGGCGCACCGGCTCGTCGTCCAGGGGGTTAAAATCGACGATATCAACGCGGCTAATCCCCACCGAAACCACCAGATCGGTTACCGACGAGAGCCGCGCGTGGGGAATGGCGATGCCCCTGCCGATGGCGGTGCTCATCAGCTCCTCCCGCTTGAGAATCTCGAGGGTAAGCTCCTGGCTGTTTTTGACCTGCGGGGCGGTCGACAGATTTTTGGCGAGCGCGAGCAGCGCGTCCCGCTTGCCGGGGTAATCAAAAAAGAGAACGCGATCCGGCGACAGCACCGCCTCCATCTGCACGGGGTTGAGGTTGCCGCCCAGCCGGTTTGCGGAGAGCCGGTCGTTAACCCACTGCTCAATTTCCGCCTTTTTGAAACGCCAGACCGTCCCAATCTTCCCCGACGGAATCTCGCCCTTCTGCGCCCAGTCGTACACCGTGCGCTCCGACACCCGCAGGTATTTCGCGACTTCCTCAATAGTAAGAATGGCTTCTTCAACCATACGAGCAATTTTAGCGCGAAACGGCAACAAATGTCAAGGTATGCGAAGGGGTTTCTGGCAAAATTTAGGGAGTTGTTGATCCGGCCCTACGACTCAACAGGCGTTTTAATTTTTCTGCCGGCCAAATCTCAGTGGGAAAATATTCGCTTCCAGTCTTATCTTTCATAAAAACAAGAGATGGCATAACGGAATTATCGTAAATTAATATTTTATCGCATACCTCTATTATTTTGGGCAGCAGTTTCAACGCTTTTTCATAACGGCTCCGTATCTTGCTTTCCGGCACATCATGTCCGCCTCCACGGACTCTTCCCCTTACCCGCGCTACATTAATGTCCGCATTGCAGGTCAATACATAAATGCATTGAACTTCGTAACCGCTTTCTTTCGCTTTCCGCAGTAAAAGTAAATTCCGTTTGGTAGATAAAACAGTCTCAAAGGTGAAATCGGTTTTTTTCTCTACCAGCTTGTTTCTCAGCGCTTCCGCTTTTTGCGCCGCTTCAAGATCGGTAAGGGCGTATACTTTTTTCAAGTCATCGGCATTGACGTAGACGCCGTAATGCGGCATCAGTTTGGTGATGGTAGTCTTGCCGGAACCATTCGGTCCCGCAAAAAACAGAACTACCGGTTTAGACATATTCCCGTGTCCCATCGGCGTTTTCAAGGTATGCCCGCTTTGATTTTGCGTCATACCGGGCGATGGGCAGTTTTTTCTTTCGTTTTTTGGCGATGTCCTGTTTAACCGCGTTATTGAACGTTTTGGTAACTTCTCCCGCGCTCAGCCCCGCAAATCCTTGATTATCGGCGTTTACCGAAAAGGGGATTCCCTTTTGGTCAACCGCTTTGCGCAGGAAAATATTTACCGCATTGGACATATTTAGCCCCAAATAGTTAAAAAGCGCATCCGCGTCTTCCTTAAGTTCACGATTTACCCTAACTGTCACCCGAACATCTTGAGCCTGCATAGCGCCAGCCTCCTATTATTGAGTATATCATGTTCTTTTCAGAATGTCAACCATTTGGTGACTTTTGTATGACTTTTGGTGTATTAATGTTTCCATTTGGTAACTTTTGTATGACTCTTGGTGTATTAGTGTTTCTGCCGGTTTTTGAACAACTGCATAATAGCGGCGATCATCTTTCGGTCGTCTTCATTTAACAGCTTGAAATTCTGAACTAACGAGCGGATTTCCGGCCCCAGCGGCGGCTTGTCCTCGCGGCCTTCCTCGCCGGTTACGAGGTACTCCACCGAAACCCCCAGAACGCGGGCGATTTTGACCGCCACGTCGGCAGTGGGCATTCGCTGCCTTACATTGAGATAGTTATCCAGCGTATGCCTGCTTATCTTGGCGGCGACAGCCAGTTCCTTGACCAGCATATCCTGATAGGCCAATTCGGACTTCAAATTTTCCCTAAATCCCATACAGAGCACCATACGCCAAACAGCATAATTTCCACTTGACATCATTCACATAAGCTGTATGATACTCAATATATTATGCCGTTCGGCATTATTTTCAGCGTTTTAGACGCGACAGCATGAGGAGGAGAGGACAATGGCAAACAAGAAATTCTGGTGGGGAATACTGGTATTCGGCTTGGTTTTGGCTGGCTGCGATACTGACGACGACGGCACGGAGCCGCCGGGTGATTACGGAGTGAAACTCCCTGAGGTGTATCGAAACACCACATGGAAAAACACACCTCAGGACGACAGTATAGGGGAAGGCGCCTACACAAAAATTTCGTTTAAGACAACATCTGCCGTTTTTTATCGTGATAACGGCCCTATAACTGACAACACCGGCACTGTATTTAATGTACAAGAAATAGGGCCTAACAACTATTATACGGGCCAATTGGGGACGGACGTATCGCAAATCATTATGCGTAAGCCTGTCCCTCCATCTCCCCCTGGAGAGGATAGTCCTGCTCCAGCAATGGAAGATATTTACATTTTTGTCAAAGATGACGGCACGGGAATATTAGCGCGAAATAGTGGCGACGGCGGCTCTCCTTCTGAGGAGAGTTGGCAGGACTGGGTGAAACAGCCGTAAAGATGGGAGACGCGTGTTAGCAAATACAGCCCCCCTAGCCACGCCCGCCCGCATTATGCTACACTGACGCGGGGGGCGCGGCTGGGTGAAGGCGGATAAAAAGATTGGGTTTGTCGCGGGGACGGCGCTGTTCGCGGTTTATTTTTTTATGGCGGCGCGGCCAATCCCCCTTGAGACCGTATTGATCCCCGTTTGGCTCAATTCCGTCGAGGCCGGCGCGCCCGCGTATTTGGGCGGCGCTCCGGCCGAGGCCGGCGAAGAAGACGCGGCTTCAAGCGGTGGCGCGTTGGCCGATGGCGCGCCGTCCGGACCCCCCCAGCGGATTCCGTTCAGCCTGGGGAGGCGGTTCGGCTATGTCAGCCGCGACGGCGTTCTCTCCGTCAACCAGATAAAAAAAGCCAATGTTTCGCTTTCACAGGAGCGGTGGGCCGAGTACGAGGCGGAGCCTGACCGCGTCGCCATTTACGGCAGCGGCGGCGAACAGGTTGCCGTTATCGAAAACCCCCGGGGCTACCCGTTTTTTCTCGACGGCAGAACCTTCCTCATCAGCAGCGAGCAGAGCGCCATCTCCGCGATTGACGCGTCCGGCGCGGTATCGTGGACGTATGAATTTGCCGGCCCGCTGACCTGGGTCGATTCCGCCGCGGGGCTTCTGCTGGCGGGGTCGCTGGACGGCGTGGCGAGCCTTCTGGACAGCGGGGGGCGGCGGGTTTTTTCCTTTGAGCCGGGCGGTTCGCAGTACTCGATTATCCTCGGCTGCGCCATTTCGCGCGACGGTTCGCGGCTGGCGCTTATTTCCGGCGTTGACGACCAGCGCTTCCTCGTGCTGGAGCGTTTTGGGCCCGGCGCCGGCGACTATAAGGTGGTGTACCACGAATTTCTGGGCGACGGTTTTCGCCGTCCGGTATATGTCAGTTTTATCGAAGACGACCGCTGGATCGTTTTTGAGCGCGCGGGCGGGCTTGGGTTTTACGAGATCATCTCGCGCAAGTCGGGCAAGGTTGAGTTGGACGGAGAGGTGGACGCCGTCGATCATTCGGGCGGCAAGGGCGTGGTGTTCGCCGTCATTTCCCGCTCCGAAGGGATCAAAGAACTGGTCGGTATCAGGCTGCCCGGCAGGGTGATTATCGAGTCGCCCTTCAAAAGCGAGGAAGTGTTCCTCGGCAGAATGGATTCCCGTCTGATTGTCGGCGGCGGCCAAACCCTCGCCTCCTTCGATTTGGAGAAACGATGATGGAACACATTAACCACGGAGTACACGGAGTTTTTGATATGAAAAATTATCTTTCCTCTGTGAAACTCCGTGTACTCCGTGGTAAATTTCTTTTTCTATTTCTGTTATTGAGCGGGGCGTTAGGCGCTATGGACTGGCCTTTGCCGGACGCCGCTATGGTTCGCAATTTTGGCTTTAACGACCGGGGCAGGCCGGAGCTGGGAACGGTGTTTGAAGGGGAAGGGCCGATACGCGCCGCCGAAGAGGGGGAGGTGATCTTCTCGTCTTCCGGCAGGGAGCTCGCGTCCCGCCTGCCGTCCCCCCTGGGCGCGTGGACCGCCGTCGATCACGGCGACGGGCTGATAAGCGTTTACGGGCGCTATAGCGGCGAAGGCGCGGGCCGGCAGTATTCGCGGGTGGGGCGGGGCGTCCCCATTGCCGCGGCGGGGAGCTCCGGCTGGTCGCGGCGGAACGGTTTTTATTTTATGCTGTACGACCGCAAGGAGCGCCGATGGGTAAACGCCTCAATGGTGATTACCCCGTTTCCCGACGCCGCCCCCCCGCAGATTATGGGGATACAGCTGCGCAATACCGACGGCAGGCTGTTTGAGGGCGCGCAGCTGCGCAGCGTAAGCCAGGGCAGATATACCATTATGGTTAATACTATTGACAATCATGAGCCGAGGGGAGTGCCGCTCGCCCCCCACCGGATCGTCTGTTCGGTTAACGGCGAGGAGGCCGGCTCTCTTTCCTTTGAGACGATATCCGCGCGCGACGGCGCGCTGATGGTGAGCCGTAACGGCCTTGTCCCCGCGCTGCGGGTATATTCGGGCTATCCGGGGTTTGAAGCGGGCGAGGTCAATTTAAGCCGCGGGCAGGCGATACTGGAAATAATCGTGCAGGACATCGCGGGCAATTCCCGCAGCGCCTCGACGCGGATGATCGTTGAATGAACCGTCGTCAGCCGGTAAAAACTTGGTCTACGCCGGTAACCGATGAAGAAGAACGCCGCCCCGTTCCCTGCGCCTTATGCGGCGGCGGGCGGTTTAAGCCTTCTCTTTCCTGCGAGGGCTTTTCCTACGTCAGATGCGCCGCCTGCGGCCTCGTTCAGATGAACCCCCAGCCCGCGCCCGCCGACGTGCAGCGGCGCTACGCGCGGTCGTTCGGCGGCGACTATTTGGCGTACGAATTGCAAAATGAGGCGGCGTTTCTCGAACTTCAGAAGCTCGCCCTCGCCGACGCGGGGTTTGACCGCATAGAGCGGGAGCTGATGGCGCGTAACGGCGGGGCGCCGGCTGTCCTGGACGTGGGCTGCGCGACCGGCGCCCTGCTCGCTTTTTTGCGCGGGCGGGGCTGGCGGACGACGGGCGCGGAAATCTCGCCCTCCGCCGATTACGCGCGGGAGCGGCGCGGGCTTGACGTCCGCCGCCAAAGCCTTGAGGACTGCCGGCTCCCTCCTGAAACCTTCGATCTGGCGCTGGCGTCCCACCTGATAGAGCATTTGAACGATCCCGCGGCGTTTTTCCGCGAGGTATGGCGCGTACTGCGCCCCGGCGCCTGTCTCCTGCTTACCACGCCGAATATCGGCGGCTTTCAGGCGCGGCTGACGGGCGGCCGGTGGCGTTCGGCGATTTTTGATCACCTCTACCTTTTTTCAAAGCGTACCGCCGCCGCGATACTGAAGGCGAACGGCTTTCGCGTCGAAGGGGTATATACCTGGGGGGGGCTTGCCGCCGGAACCGCCCCCGCGCCGATAAAGGCGTTCGCCGACAGGGCGGCAAAGGCGCTGGGGGTGGGCGACGTTATGCTGGTTAAGGCCCGTAAACTCTAACGGGCTTTCCTTTTGGGCGCTTTTTTTGCCGCGGTCTTTTTTGTTTTTACGGCGGTCTTGCTCCGTTTGGCGTATTTTCGGTTCAGGTTGAGCATATAATCGCAGCAGTCGGCGCAAAGGGTGCGCCCCTTTTTGGTCCTGCCTCCGCAGCGCGGGCATTTGCCGCGGCCTATACGCTCATGGTACTTTTCCCGCCTTTTGGCGTTGACTTCGTCCTTGTGCAATTCAAGGAATTTTCTTTGCCTGAGCCGGTTGCTTTCTCGTGCTTTTTCGTCCATTTGTTTGCGCTCCTTATTTCCTAGAGTATAGTATAACATCTTTTCAATAAACTGCAAGCGGAAAATTATCATGCTGAACAGAGGTCTTGCCTGTTTTGCCCGCGTGGAACTTGCAATTTCGGGAAAAATAGGCTATACTTTATCAGTAGGAGTGTAGCGAGGTGGCCATGAAGAAACCGATTGTTTTTTGCCTGTTTTGTGTCATTTTTACCCTGATTTCTGCCTCTGTATGCTTTGCCGACGAGTGGGATGATGATGAGGACGATTACATAAACGAAGACTTGTTTGGCGACGACTACGGAGCCGGTTACGGAACCGGTTCCAGAGCCGGCTCCTCAGCCGGTTCCGGTTCCGCTTTTACCTCCGCTTCCGGCTCCGATGATTCCGCCAAGACCGCCGCCGAAGCCGCCGAATCCGCTAAGGAAGCCGCCGAATCCGCGAAGAAAGCCGCCGAATCCGCTAAGGAAGCCAAAGACGCCGCCGCCAAATTTGAATCCGCTTCCACGGCCGACTCCGACAAGGGTCCGCCGCCTCCCCCCGCGCCGCCGCAGGCGCCGGTGCGGATCGTTATCCCCATGATGACGCCGGTTTATCCGCCTCCCGCGCCGCCGCCTCCCCCCGCGCCTCCCGTTTATTCCGCGCCGCCTGCTTATCCCCCTCCGGCTTATCCTCCTCAGGCTTATTCCCCTCCGCCTCCGCCGCCCGCTTCGCCGGCGTACCGGCAGCCTCCCATAACGGTAATACCCGCGATGCCCAGCCCCTACAGCAGCAGCCTTTACCGCGTGCAGGTCGGCGCCTTCAGCAGCGGCGGCCTCGCGCAGCAGTGTTTTTCGCGCCTGCTCTCCGCCGGTTTTTCCCCCTCCTATGAGCCGTATGGCAGCGTGTGCCGTGTTATTCTGCTGGGGATAAGGGCCGCCGATATGCCGTCGGTTGTTCACCGCCTTGCCGCCGCCGGTTTTAGCGAAGTCTGGATACGCGAGGAAAGATAAATATTTCTGCGCGCGCTGGATCCCCGGACAAAGCTGTTATTGACGGCGCTTTTCACCGCGCTTGTTTTTATTATTGACAATTTGATCGTCGCCGCCGTACAGATGGCGCTGTTTGCCGGCCTGTGCCTCGCCGCCGGAATCCCCGTAAAAAAAATATTTCCCCACGGCAAATTGCTCGCGCTCGTCATCGCGCTGGTTGTCGTTTTACAGGTCCTTTTTGGGCAGGGCGCGCGCGCCGGTTTGATGATAGGCTGCCGCGTCGTCGCTCTGACCGTTCTGATGCCGGCGCTGACCATGACCACCGACGCGCGGCTTCTTGCCCTCGGCATAACGCGGCTGGGCTTAAATTACCGCGCGGCCTATATTATTACCTCCACGCTTAATCTTATTCCGTCGTTTGAGGAGGAGGCGCGCCAGATTATCGACGCCCGCCGACTGCGGGGTATGAAGCCCGTCAAAGGGGCGGGCGCCGCCCTGGGGGAATATCCGGCTCTCGCGCTTCCCCTCATGATCAAGGCGCTGCGGCAGGCCCAGCTGATGGCGCTGGCGATGGACGCGCGGGCGTTTGGCGCGTACCCGAACAGGACTTGGTTACGCGACATTAAGATGTCCGCCGCCGACTGCGGGGCGTTCGCGGCGGGAACAGCCTGGGCCGTTATCGCGGTTACGGCGAATCATCTGCTGGGGTAGCGCCATGCCGGCCGTCATTACGCTGGAAAATGTCTCATGGGCGTACGCGCGCGCGGGGGAATGGGCGCTTAAAAATATCAGCCTGACAATAGGGGAGGGGGAATTCGCCGCGGTCATGGGGGAGAACGGCGCGGGCAAGACCAGCCTGTGCCGCCTGTTGAACGGGCTTATCCCCCATTCTCTGCCCGGAAAGCTGTTGGGCGCGGTAACGGTAGACGGCGCGGCGACGGCCTCCAGCACGGTCGCGCGGCTCGCGCAAAAAGTGGGAATGGTATTTGAAGACCCCCGGACTCAGCTTTTTACCGCGCGCGCGGACGACGAGGTGGCGTTCGCCCTGGAAAATTTGGCGCTGCCCCCCGCTCAGATCAGGGAGCGGACGGCGTGGGCGCTGGACGCCGCCGGACTGTCCGCGTACGCCGGCCGCGCCCCCGCGACGCTTTCCGGCGGGCAGCAGCAGCGGCTCGCCATTGCCGCCGCCCTGGCGATGGCGGAAAAAATTCTCGTGCTGGACGAGCCGGCGTCCCAGCTTGATCCGGACGGCGCGCGCGAAGTCCTGTCGCTTATCCGCGAACTGCGCGAGCGCGAAGGGCTGACCGTGGTAATGGCGACTAACTCATACGCGGAAGCGGCGGAATTCGCCGATAAGATATACGTCCTTAAAGACGGGGCGCTGTTAGCCGAGGAAAAGCGTCTCACGGAGGCGCGGAGGCGCGGAGAACACAGAGGAATATTTAAGGGTTGTAATATGGAAACCTTTCCTTCTTCTTCCGTGTCCTCCGTGCCCGCGAACCGAAGGTTCGACGCGCCTCCGTGTCCTCCGTGTTTGCGGATCGAACATCTTTATTATCAATATGATTCAAACAATATTATTCTCAACGATGTCAATCTTGCCGTTGAGGAAAATGATTTTACCGTCATCATGGGGCGCAACGGCTGCGGCAAGACGACCCTGCTCAAAAACATCAGCGGCCTGTTGCGGCCGTCGCGGGGGAGCGTTCTGCTCCGGGGCCGCGATACGGCGGAAATGAGCGTCGCGGAAATAGCGGGAGAGATTGGCTTTGTCATGCAGGACCCTGACCGCCAGCTTTTTGAATCCACGGTATACGACGAAGTCGCCTTTGCCCTCAAGCGTACCATGAAGGGGGGCGGCGCGCAAGGGCGCGCGTTACGCGACAAAGTGGAGGAGGCGCTGTCAATGGTGGGCCTGTTGGATAAGCGGGAGCGTTTCCCGCTTGCCCTGAACAGGGCGGACAGGGTAAAAACCGTTTTCGCGGCGGTTCTGGCCCTCGGCCCCCGCGCCATCGCGCTGGACGAGCCGTTCGCCGGCCAGGACACGGGGGG
>JGI24698J34947_10000355_pt1 | contig 20428 bp, 20 predicted proteins | sample TergutMp193P3_FD_34947 | JGI IMG/M metagenome (IMG submission 34947) | reverse complement strand
CGGCCACCACGATGACCACCTGGTGGGCATTGATTTCGGCCAGGCGTCCGGCCAGGCGCCAGAGGCCGGCCACGCCGCTGTCCTCGTAGACCGTGCGGCCCAGGCCCAGGTAGTCCAGGGTCCGGGCCGCCTCCCAGGTGACGAAGGCATCGGCCGAGCCGGCCGAGACCACGGCCACCCGGCCGGGCTGATGGTCGGGCCGTTTAAGGGGCCGATGGAAAGCCGTGCGGGAGATGGGGTGGTAGTCCAGGCCGGCGGTCAGGGCTGGGGGCAGTTGGGCGAAGACGGCGGGTTCCAGGCGGGTGAAGAGTATGGGGCGCTCCGGGTCCGGCCCCAGCTCGGCCAGGATGTTTTCCAGAACCGACAGATGTTTGCCCTGGCAGAAAACCGCCTCTGGGAGCCCGATGCGGTCGGGCCGGGCGTGGTCGAACAATAAACCTATGTCCGTCGTCATGTCGCCTCCGTTGAAATTATTTTAATGACCGATACACCATAAACCAGTCTAAAATAAATGTCCGATAAGATATATTATGTAAACTAAAAAATGGACTCCGGACCCGGCCTTGAAAAAAAGGGCCGGGTCCGGTAAAATCCCACTAAAATTCCGTGGCCCGGGAACTTAAGCGCATGCTGGAAAACATAACCGAACTTTCAGTAAAACTGCAAATTTATGAAGGCCCCCTGGACCTCCTGCTCCACCTGGTTCAAAAGAACGAGGTCGATTTGAATGAAATCCCCGTGGCTCTCATCACCGCCCAATACCTGGAATATCTTGACCTGATGGAAGCCTTGGACGTGGAGCTGGCCGCTGATTTCCTGGTCATGGCCGCCACTCTCATTCATCTTAAGTCGCGCCTTCTCCTGCCCCGGGAGGAAGATTGGGAGGCGGATGAAATTCAAACGAGCCTTATTGAGCCTCTGCTGGCCCGCCTGGGCGAGAAAGAGGTCACTTTTCTGGACGCGGCCGGAGCCTTGGGTCAGCGCCGCCTTCTGGGCCGGGATGTCTTCGGCCGGGGCGGTTCGACCGAAATCGAGGCCGTCAATGACGGTTTCATTGAAGCTTCGCTCTTTGAACTGGTGGAAGCCTTCCGCCGGATTTCCGATCAGAAGCCGCCGGAACCGACCCTGGAATTTGTGGCCGAGCCCAAGACCCTGGCCTCTAGGTTGGCTGAAATTCAGGCTTTTTTAAAAATCAAGGTCCAGAGCACCTTTGAAGAACTCTGCGCTCCGGACCGGGATCAAGGGGAAGTCATCCTGAGTTTTCTGAGCGTGCTGGAACTGGCCCGGGTGGGTTTTCTGCGCCTGTATCAGGATCTCCGGCAGAGCCGCTCATTTTGGCTCTTCCTGGCCGACCCCGAGGCCGAACCCCTGACCCTGGAGTTTACCTGACGGGCTACTCCAGAACCGCCCCCTTGGCCCCGGAGGTGACGGACCGGGCGTAACGGGCGGCATAGCCGGTCTTGATCCTGGGCTCAAAAGGCGGCAGGGNCGCCCGGCGCCTGGCCCTTTCCTCCTCCCCCACCTTCAGGTTCAGGCAACGGCCGGGGATGTCGATTTCAATCAGNTCGCCATCCCTCACCAGGGCCAGGGGGCCGCCNTCGGCCGCTTCAGGCGAGACATGGCCCACCATGGCNCCGCGGGACCCGCCGGAAAAACGCCCGTCAGTGACCATGGCCACTTCCCCGCCCAGGCCTAAACCCATGATGGCGGCCGTGGGGGTCAGCATTTCCCTCATGCCTGGTCCCCCCTTGGGACCTTCGTAGCGCACCACCACCACATCGCCTAGTTTCAGTCGTCCGGCCAGGATGGCCGCCGTGGCCTCTTCCTCGCTGTCGAAGACCCTGGCCGGCCCCTCGTGCCGGAGCATGTTCTCGGCCACGGCCGACTGTTTGACCACCGCGCCGTCGGGGGCCAGGTCGCCGTAAAGCACGGCCAGGCCGCCTTCCTGGTGATATGGGTCGGTCAGAGGGCGGATAACCGTGCCGTCGACGCCGGGGGCCGAGCCCAGGCTTTCGGCCAGGGGGCGGCCGGTTACGGTCATTACTGTGGGGTCGATGAGGCCGGCCGAGGCCAGTTCCTTCATCACGGCCATGACCCCGCCGGCTTCGTCCAAATCCACCAGGTGGTGGCGTCCGCCCGGGGAAAGGCTCACCAGGTGAGGCACTTGGCGGCTGAGTTCATTGATGGACTGAAGCTCAAAAGGCAAGCCGGTTTCCCGAATAAGGGCCGGCACATGAAGGGCGGTGTTGGTGGAACAGCCCAGGGCCAGATCCACGACCAGGGCGTTTCTGAAAGCGGCCCCGGTGGCCAGGTCGCGGGGTTTGAGGTCGCGAGCCACCAGTTTCATAACCGCCTCGCCGCTGTGTTTGCCCAGGCGCAGGCGGCCGGCGGCGACGGCCGGGACGGTGCCGTTGCCGGGCAGGGCCAGGCCCAGGGCCTCGCAGAGGCAGTTCATGCTGTTGGCCGTGAACATGCCGGCACAGGACCCCGGGCCGGGGCAGGCCCGGGCGGCCAGGTCTTCCAGTTCCTCAAATGTTATGCGGCCGGCGGCCTGGGCTCCGACGGCCTCAAAGATGCTGATAAGATCAACCTTCTTCCCTTGATGAAGGCCCGGCAGCATGGGTCCGCCGGAGACGACCACCGCCGGAAGGTTCAGGCGCAGGGCGCCCATGACCAGGCCGGGGGTTATCTTGTCGCAGTTGGGGATCAGCACCAGGCCGTCAAAAGGGTGGGCTGTGGCCATGACCTCCAGGGAATCGGCTATGATTTCCCGGCTCATCAGCGAGTATTTCATGCCCAGGTGATTCATGGCCAGGCCGTCGCACACACCGATGCCGCCGAAGCGGAAGGGGGTTCCCCCGGCCGCGCGGACCCCGGCGCAGACGGCTTCGGCCAGTTTATCCAGGTGCCAGTGGCCGGGAACAATTTCATTCCAGGCGCTGGCCACACCTATGAACGGGCGCTCCATTTCCGCATCGGTCAGGCCCAGGGCTTTCAAAAGACCCCGGTGGGGGGCGCGGGCGGCCTCTCTCCTGGTCATGTTGTGACTGCGCATGATAGACCTTTTAATCGCGTAAGGCGCAGGAATATTTGCAATTTAAGAGGCTCTAATCCGACCAGAGGGCGGGGTTGGCCCCAATTTCCAACAGGGTTTCCTTAGGCAGGTCCAGAGCCTGGGAGCCGCTGGCGTAGGAGCCGGATTCGTAGGGTCCCAAAAGAATGGTGGCTCCCAGGGGGGTGAAAATCANACGGCCCAGATCNTCCAGGTCGCCNATCTCCTGAAATTCATCCGGCGTCTGGAGAGCAGCTTCCGGGCGGCATTTTTCCTCGCTTTTAAAATGAAGNGGAAAGTTTACCCCCCTGAGCCGGCACCATTCGGCGTAAACCCGGCCCCAATAGGCGGGCACGGACTCTTCCGGCCCGGGGAAGAGATCGTTAAGGGTCATGGGGCGGTCGTTTTCCAGGTCGAAGTTGAAGACCTGGAAATCCAGGTTGCCGTGGGCTCCGCCGGTGTAGCTGTCTTCAGTGAACAGGACGGAGACGAAGCGGGCCGAGGGAACGTAGACGGCAAAGGTCTTCTCCACCGGCCACAGGCCGCAACTGGCCGAACCGCATAGTTCCCGGTCGCAGAAAAATTGATCCCCGCCGCTGTCCCGCCGCTCTTCAAATTCGGTCGTGATGCTTCCGGCCAGCGCCTCGTCAATTCCGGGCCGTCCGAACCCCTGGGGATAGAAAAAATCCAAGGTCAGGACGTTCCGGGGACATTCAGGGCCTCCGGCCCGGTGACTTAAGTGGCGCACAGTCAGGTTCGGCAGCCTGGGGCTAAGGCGGTTGGCGGGCGCCAGTTCCAGAAAGATCGACTCTCCCTGAGCCCCGGCCGGCCCGGCGGCCGAAAAGGCCAAGCCGATAAATACCAAAGCGATGAATTTCACATCCGCCCTCCCCTGCTGCCCCGGGCTTCTGGCTGATTATCGCATAATACCTTTCCGCGGAGATTGCTTACGCCGTGGAGGCCGATTCAATCATCGCCGCCGGAGTCGATAGTGGGCTCATCTTCAATAATTTCAATTGGTTCATCCTGCTCTAGGACTACCGGCTCATAGTTTTTCAGGTTCTCCTGGGTGATGGCGCCGGAGGCTATTTCCCGGAGCGAGAGCACAACTTCCTTGTTTTTGCGGTCACTTAAGGGCGAGGCGCCTTTCCGCAATTGGCGCGCCCTTTCGGCGGCCAGATGCACCAGAACGAAGCGGTTTTCAACTTTTTCGAGGCAGTCTTCGACTGTAACCCGGGCCATGGCTGAATCAAACCCTCCTTAATTTAGTCATAAAAGGCGGTCCAGCGGTCTCTTGGGGGCTTCAGTTGAGAGCGTCCTTGAGAGCTTTGGCGATTTTGAATTTGACGGAATTGGCGGCCGGTATTTCCAAGGGAGCCAAGGTTTGGGGGTGGCGGCCCTGGCGGGCCGGCCGTCGAACCACGCTGAAAGTGCCCAGGCCGGGCAGGGTCAGGTCGCCGTTGGTCTTGAACTCCGTCACAGCCACTTCCGTAAGGGTGCTGAGAACCTTGTCGGCCTGGACCTTGGTCAGGCCGGCGCCATCGGCTATTTTGGCTATCAGTTCAGCTTTGGTCATTATTCGGGTTCCCTCCTGGTCTATACTGTCAAGCGGACGGTTAGGCCCGCGGCAAATTTTATATTTTGCCCGTTTTCCGGCCCGGGGTCAAGCTGAATTTCAGAGCCGGCTCTCTGGGAAGGCGGTCACGGGCGGGTCCAGTTCGTCTTTCAGGGGGCGCCTCAAGAGGTCGACCAGGCCTTGGCGGGGTTCCTTGCCTTCGTAAAGCACCCGGTAAATCTCCCTGGCCATTGGCATTTCCACCTGGTAACGCTGGGCCAGGCCGTGGACTGAACGGGCGTTGCGAATACCTTCGGCCACATCCCGCCGGCCGGCCAGGATGTCGGCCAGTTTCTCCCCCCCGCCCAGGCGGAATCCCACCTGGTGGTTCCGGGACAATTCACCTGTGGCCGTGAGAATCAAATCACCCATGCCGGAAAGGCCGGCCAGGGTCATCGGGTTGGCCCCCATGGCCACGGCCATGCGGGTCATTTCGCCCAGGGCTCGGGGCAGCATGGCGGCCCGGGCGTTGAGACCCAGGCCGAAACCATCGCAGATGCCGGCGGCGATGGCGTAGACGTTCTTCAGGGCCCCGCCCAATTCCACTCCCACCAGGTCCAGGGAGGTGTAGATGCGAAAAGTCGGGGCCGACAAAAGAGCCTGGACCGTCCTGGCCAGGGGCCGGGATCTCATGGCCAGGGTCACCGCCGTGGGCAGACCCAGGGCCACTTCCCGGGCGAAGCTGGGGCCGGACAAGGCCCCCAGTTCCTGGCCGGAATTGAGCTGGAATTCTTCTTCCAGGATTTGGACCATGGTGGCGGAGGTCCCGTCCTCAATGCCCTTGGAGGCGCTGATGACCAGGGCGTCCGGGGCCAGGGCCGGGGCCATGCGGAGGGCCGTTTCCCGCATGAAATGGCTGGGCGCCACCATCAGCACTAATTTCTGGCCGTCCAGAACCGGGCCCAGGTCGGTGAAGGCCGTAATGTCCCCGGGCAGTTTCACGCCGGGCAGAAAGGCCTGGTTGATCCGCTCCCGGTTGATTTGTTCAGCCACGTCCGGCTCATAGGCCCAGAGGCTGACCGCCAGATTCAGCCTGGCCGCGTGGGCGGCCAGGGCCGTGCCCCAGGCGCCGGCGCCGATTATAGCCAGTTTGGGCGGCAACGAAGGCGCTTTCATGGCCCTTCCCATCCGAGTTTGTCCCTGGTCATTTGCCCTCCGGTCAGGCCTGCCCCGGCCGCATCCAATTTTATAATAGTAAATGTCCGGCGGTCAAACGGAAAGAGGTTCTCATTGAGTTTCGGCCGGCTTTGGGGTAAGATCAAGAGGTTCCTACGGCCGTAAAGAAATAGTTTGTCTTCTCCAGTAATAATTGACAGTGAAAACACTAGCCATCGAGCGGTTGATTTTAAAATTCCTGGCGCACGGACGGCGGCGCATTGAGGAGAAGAACTTCCTTCTCCTGGCCAGCTTCCTGGTGGGAGTCGCCTCCGCCCTCTGCGCCGTCGCGCTGAAATACGCCATTCATTTTATTCAAGATTTCCTCACTCACGGCCTGGATACCGGCGGGGCCAGCTATCTGGTTTACCCGGCCCTCGGCATTCTCTTGGCGGGGCTGTTCGTGAAATACGTCGTGCGGGCCGATATCAGCCACGGCGTCACCCAGGTGCTTTTTGCCCTCTCACGGCGAAAGAGCCGCCTGAAGCCGCATAACATGTGGAGTTCGCTGGCCGCGAGCGCCGTAACCATCGGTTTTGGAGGGTCTGTCGGGGCCGAAGCGCCCATTGTCCTGACTGGCGCGGCCTTCGGGTCCAACCTGGGGCGCCTGTTCCGCCTGGAGCCCCGGTCGCTGATGCTCCTGATCGGCTGCGGGGCCGCCGGAGCTGTGGCGGGCATTTTCAAGGCTCCCGTCGCCGGCCTGGTGTTCGCCGTCGAAGTGCTGATGCTTGACCTGACGCTGACTTCCGTGATGCCTCTCCTGGTTTCGTCAGTGACCGCCGCGACGGTTTCCTACCTGTTCACTGGCCTGGGAGCGATGTTCCGGTTTTCCCAGGCTGAAGCGTTTGAAATCGACCTCATACCCTATGTCCTCTTGCTCGGCGTAATCTGCGGGCTGTTGTCGCTTTATGTCATACGTGCGACCCTCCTGGCGGAGGGAGCCCTGCGCCGGATGGCCTATTGGAAAAGGTTCGCCCTCTGCGGGCTTGCCCTCAGCGCCCTCATCTTCCTTTTTCCGCCGCTTTACGGCGAGGGTTACGACGCCATTTCGCTTATTCTCGCCGGGCAGCCGTATGAATTGATGAACAAGGGGCTGTTTCATGGTGATTCCCTTTTCGGAATCGTTGTTTTCCTGTCGCTCATCCTGCTGACCAAGGCGTTCGCCGCAGCCGCCACAAACGGCGGCGGCGGCTGCGGGGGAATATTCGCCCCCAGCCTGTTCCTGGGCTGCATCCTGGGCTTCGTGTTCGCCCATGTTTCCAATTATTTTGAATTCACCCGTTTTCTGCCGGAGAAGAATTTCGCCCTCCTGGGGATGGCCGGCGTCCTGTCCGGCATAATGCACGCGCCGCTTACCGGCGTATTCCTGATCGCGGAACTGACGGGCGGCTACGATCTGTTTTTCCCGCTGCTCCTCGTCGCCTTAAGTTCCTATTTCACCATACGGATATTCGTGCCGCACAGCATCTACGCCTTGCGCCTGGCCGAACGCGGAGAGTTGCTTACCCACCAGAAAGACAGGGCCGTCTTGACGCTGATGAACATCGGCGGCCTGATAGAAAAGGATTTCCACCCGATCCGCCCCGGCCTGACCCTGGGCGGCCTCGTGGAGGTCGTGGCGCGCAGTGCGCGCAACGCCTTTCCGGTGACGGACGAAGCGGGGCTCCTGCTTGGCGTCGTGAAGCTGGACGACATACGCGAGGTCATGTTTCGCCCGGAACTCCACGACCGCTTTACCGCCTCGGAATTCATGTCGGCGTTTCCAGCCAAGGTCGCGGTGAACGCCCCGATGAGCCTGGTGATGCGCATTTTTGACGATACCGGCGCCTGGAACCTGCCCGTGGTTGACAAAGAAGGGCGCTACATCGGCTTCGTCTCCAAATCGAGAATCTTCAGCGCCTACCGCAACGTATTGCTCAACAGTTTCCCGGACGACTGATGGCAATTTACGATTGTGATTGCCGTTTTATGGCCGGAGAAACCGCTTACGGCAATCTCGAGGCAAAAAAACAGGGGTTCAGCTTTTCTCTGAACCCCTTATAGTGAAGGGGAGACTCGAATTGAGCCAATAAGATATTAAAATATAATGAATAGTTTAAAATGCTCATCAAAAAAATACCGTTTAAAATACCGTGATATTTCATTATTATATAAGTATTTGAATATGTTGAAATATCATGGTGCAGTTCGGGGTGCCGAATAGGGAACCTAAGTGTAATAAATACAGCATGTTAGACTGTGGCAAAAGTTCGCTGGGCCAGTAACACGAGCGAATTGGGTTGAATCCCGAAAAAGCAAATGATTTCATGTCCATACCTGAACTCTCATTGGCATCATACCATAACCTCCAGAATAATTCTGTCAAGACGGCAGGCGGAGCCGCCGCCGCGCCAGCCGCTCCCGCGCTTCCAGTAAAAGGTCGTGGATTTTCTGCTCCAATTCCTTTTTGGGCGGCAGTTCCGTCCAATATTCGGACACCATGATGCCGTCCTTGTGCATTTCCAGAAGTTCCACCTGCTCCCGACTGCCCGCGGCGCAAAGGATCAGGCCGACAGGCGCGTTCTCCCCTTCCTGCCGCTCATAGCGATCCAGCCATTTAAGGTACAGCTCCATCTGCCCCTTGTCCCTGGCCTGAAATTTGCCCAGCTTCAGTTCGACAGCCACAAGGCGTTTCAGGGTGCGGTGGTAAAAAAGCAAGTCCAGGTAAAAATCTTCGCCGTCAACGATCATGCGCTTTTGCCGTTCTACGAAAGTAAAGCCTTTGCCGAATTCCAGAATAAAGCTCTCCAGTTCCCGCAGGATGGCCGTTTCCAGGTCGCTTTCCAGGTAATCGCTTTTTAGGCCGAGAAAATCAAAAAGGTAGGGGTCTTTGAATGTGCCCTTTGCCACAGGGGAATCTGGCGCAAGCTGGGCATCGGCGATGGCCGTGCGCTCGAAGGCTTTGCGGGAGATAAGGCTGCGCAGGTCTCTCACGCCTAAATGACAATTTGCTGCCTGTTGAGCGTAAAAAAGCCTCGCTTCAGAAGATTTCAACGGCAATAGCTCGATAAAATGCGACCAGCTTAATTGTGCCGACAGCGTCGACACAATTTCAATATCCTGAAATTGTTCAGCAAATTGTATCATGCGGTGTAAATTTCTCAGTTCAAAGGTTCTGCCGAATTTTTCCCGTAATTGTGTCGCCAGCGTCGACACAATTTGCTTGCCATATTCAGCGCGTTTTTCCTGTAAAACCGCAGTATTGATTATATTGCCGATTTTCCAGAACAGCATTGTCGCCGTATGGTTGGCTTGAGAAACAACGGCGTTCCTGCCTTGCTCAATCAGGGCGGAAATTTCAGTAAACAGAGACGTTTCTGGGGTGTTGTCGGTCATATCGCGTTTCATTTCACAACTCCCCTTTGAATGCACGATCCAAGACGGCTGGTAGTAAGGAGTCCAATTCTGCGGATGTTTCAGCTTGCAGGCATCTCAGGGCATCCACTTCAGCTTGCAGGGCGTCCAATTCAGCTACGACACGGCGCTGTTCGGTTGGAGAAAATCTTGGAATGGGCACTTTGGTGAGAATACCCAAGTTGATGTTTTTTTGTGCGCTTTGTGGCGCGATTTCTTCCAAGTAGTTACGCAAATAATTGAGATAGTGATACAGAAATTCCGACTCGACCTGTTGTTTCGGTGTCACGGCAACAATGCTGTCAGGAACACAGCAATCAAAATCTAGAATGCCGACGGCACCGATAGTTGCAGCGATACTAATAAGGACTGTACCGCGAGAAAACTTTTTGCTGATGGCCAAACCATCATCGTTGAGTGTTTGTATCCAAGTACGGATATATTTATTGGATGCTTCGATTTCGCCAATTTGAATCCAAGGATGGTCACCACCAAAAAATCTCGGTTCATTACGCGGGCGATGATTAAATTTTCCGCGCTCAAGAATCGCTACTGAATCAAGAGGTACACTCTGACCTGCATCCGCCTCACCGAAAATTGTATGTGCACGTGCGCTAATGAGCGCCTCAGCTTCTTCCGCCGCCTGACTTCTTAACCCTTTGGCCTCATTGATTTGCGCGGCCAACTCTTCAATCCGTGCCACAATGTGGCGTTGCTCCGCAAGAGGTGGGAGAATGATACCGATTTTTAAAAATTGCTCCGGTTTAATGCGATTTTGTCCGCTCGTACCGCGAGATTTTTCATCGCACTGTTCCCAAAAATTACGCATTTTTGTCAGCCAATGCACCCAGCGAGGTTCAAGACGGTCAGACTTGGGCGCAAACATCGGAAACTCGCCAGAACCAAAACAACCTGCGAGAGAAGGCGACACAACTGCTACGCTGCCATTCCGCGCCCATATTTTGTTCACGATTATATCGCCAGCTTCAGTGCGGAAAAGTTGAGCATATTTTGTTTGCGACCCATCAATGGCCTCACGCTCATAAGCTCCTTCCCCCCACAATTTAACGCCAATCTGGCGATAAGTGGTTCCGGCCATTGGTGACACAGCACGAGCTACCGGTGTTACGACTTCGCCCAGCTTTACAACAGGCCACTTACTCATTTAGCGGATCCCATTTTCGAGCAACTGCTGAATATTCCCCACAATCTCGATAATGCGTCGCTCTTTTTCCAAAATACAGACGGCGATTTTCTCCGGCGGCAGGTGGGTGATATCTTCCTTGCCGCGCGGGTTCTTGCGGTCAAGGTTGCAGCCGCTCGCCAGAAGTTCGGCAGCCGGAATCTTCCAGGCGCGTTCGTTTTCCTTGCGCCTGTTCCACCATTCGATACTGGAGGAAAAATCCTCAAACTGGATGGGCGCTGTCTTTGTGTAGTTTTTACGGCCTTCGGGCAAGGTCTGCTCGTAATACCAAACCTCCTGTGTGGGGCCGGAGCGTTCGAAAAACAGAATATTCGTAGGGATGCCAGTATAAGGGGCGAACACGCCATTGGGCAGGCGGACTATGGTGTGCAAGTTGAAGTCTGTAAGCAGTTCTTCCTTGATGCGGGCGCATACACCGTCGCCGAATAGGGTTCCGTTGGGCACGACAACAGCAGCGCGGGCTTTACCTCCCCGCCGTCTAAGTTTGCGCATGATAAGTTGTAGAAAGAGTAGGGCTGTTTCCGCTGTCTGCTTGTCATCTGGGAAATTCCCCTGGATGCCTCGCTCTTCCTCGCCGCCAAAGGGCGGATTGGTGAGGATCACGTCCACCCGCTCCCGTTCGCCGATATCCGTGAGTTTGTGGCGCAGGGCGTTGCCGGGGTCAATTTGCGGCGCATCCAGTCCGTGCAGAAGCAGATTCATCTGGCAGAGCAGATAGGGGAGAGGTTTTGGTTCACAGCCTAACAGGGATTGTTCCTGCAAAATTTTGCGGTGGGCAACGGTTTTGACCTGGGCCGCAAGGTGATTGTATGCTTCCACCAAAAAACCGCCCGTGCCGCTTGCCGGGTCAAGCACGGTCTCGCCCAAGCGTGGGTTGGTCACGACCACCATAAAGCGCACCACGGGTCGTGGAGTATAAAACTCGCCTGAATCTCCGGCGGCGTCTCGCATTTCTCTGAGCATGGATTCGTACAACGCGCCCAAAGTATGCAACTCATTGCTGGAAGTGAAACGGATGCCGCCAATCTTGTTGATTACATCGCGCAGTAAATAGCCGCTCTTCATACGGTTATCCACGCCACGGAACACGGCGGCAATCACTTCTCGACGGTCATCTCCGCCGGAGCCGGAAAGAGATCGCAGATAACGGAACAGGCCCGGCCCGCGCTTGCCGTCCGGTCGGGTGGTTTCTTCATTATTAATGAAAGATAAAAGCTCATCGCCGGTGATGCCGTCAGCCTTGGCGGCCCAATCCCGCCAGCGGTACGGCTTTTCAATGGCAGGCTTGAATAATTTGCCCGCAAGCTTGGCTTCGCCTTCGCGCTGTAGTTCAAGGTCATCCAGAAACTTGAGGAACATGATCCAGGTGAGCAGGGGCAGGCGGTCCAAATCGCCGCTCAGCCCCTTGTCCTTGCGCATGATGTCACGGGCGGATTTTAAGATGGAATTTAAAGAGTTGGTTGTCGTTAATGAAGCATGAATTTTAGGCATCTTCTACATCTTTAACACATTTTCGATATGCAATCGCACGTCCACGTCTACCAGGTATCCTCTCGATAAGGCTTCTTTTCATAAGCCTTTCGAATACTCGTTTCATTGCGTTTTCAGATTCTATGTGGCACACTGATCTGGCTATTGTATTGTTTATTTCAGGATTTTTTGAAAGATATTGCATTATCACTTCTTCCGGTGAAGCCAATCGTTCATGTTTAATTAGAATCAGTACAGAATTATCTTTCTGAATAATGATAGGTGGCTTTAAACGTAATTTTTTCATAGCTTCAAATGCCGTATTCAGACCTTCACCAATATCTTTATTAGGTGGATTTTTGAATTTATTAATCAAACGAACCAAGACTGGGTTCCTAGCAAAACGTTCATTTAAAATATTTTCTGGCGTTATATGAGCTGGGAGTCGACCTGGATTTTCAACTTCCACACGATTATCGAAAATACGTACATGAATATCGTCTGTAATGTTGTAATCACGATGCAGAACCGCATTTGTAATTATTTCATGTAAGGTTTCATGTGGATAGGATACTTGTTCCAAATTCTTCTCACCTAATTTTTTTATACTTTCAATTATTTCCGTTGTTTTATCTACGGCTTGAAAAATCTGATCATATATTGCCCCTTCAACAGTTACAGGAGTAAAATCTAAAGTTTCTCTATGTCCTTCAGAATCTGAAGTTTTGTATCTATATATTTTTATTCCTGAACGTTTTGGTAGTATAGACTGTGGTTCATCTGCAAATAATAATACAGCGGCGACTGTAGGTCTATCATTGAGCAAAAGTCTGTTTTTTCTAAGCCATGATTCAGGTTCAACTGTAGGAATAACTTCTAGCATAAAATTTATAACCACTATGCTATTGCATACTTCATGAATTTCGCAATTGACTAATTCTGTTTCAAATGACGATATTCCTTTTGTGTACTCTAGCTGTTTCAAAGATTCATGATCGTTTACTGGTATAGACGACGCCCCTCGACGTATATATACAGTTCCATCAGAAGACTTTTTTATTGAAGCTGTCTTGTAAATATTTATCTTCAGAAGTATACCAGGATGATTATTAGCTTTAAGGAATTCATATTGAAAATCTTGGCCTAATGGAAACATTTTCTCAAATACTTGCAAATGAGCATTTGCAGCCTCAACATTCGAAAATCCTCTCCATTTGCGAACTTTAGTATTCTGGTCTTCATCAATTCCGATAATAATTTCTCCACTATCTGTATTAGCAAATGCTGAAATGGTTTTTGTTAGTTTACTCGGCTTAATATCTATACTCTTAAGCTCTGAAAAATGCCCTTCTTCCGATTCTAAAATGGTTTTTACTTGTTCAGCAGTTATTATCGAAACATCGTTTGCCATAAAATTACCTATGCAGCATACAACAGTGTTTGAAGTTGCTCAACGGCGGTACGGAGATGTTCAGGCCCGCCGAAGCAGTCCATGATTTCGTACACATTGCCATGCTTTGAAAGAGGCGGCACTTTCAGAACCTCGGGCAACATGAACTGAATTTCTCCGTCAACGGCATATTTCTCCAATAGCTCATCAAGAATGGACTTGGCTTCCGAGCCGTAGGCCGTAAAAAAGGCGACTTGTTCTTTTTTTATCCGGTCGGCCCGCTGCCGGCGAGTGAGTATAGGGGTATTATAGGCCATATGACACAAGAGGTCAAATGGGTCGGCCTCAGGCTGGCCGGCCTGTTCAGCCAGAGTGGCGAAATCCAGTCCGCGCTCGGCCAGTTGCCTAATAATCCCAGATCGTTGAGCGAGATTGGCCCATTTCGCCCGAAAATCATCCTGGTTTGCGCACAGATTTCGCACTTTTTCGGCCGCATACTCGGTCAGCTTGACCACCCGAAGCTGCTTACCATCGGCATCCAGTTCATAGACCAATTCAGCAGCAATTTCCACCTGCCCGCCGTCAAAGTAATACTTGCGAGGTGGTGGCGGGGGGTCGCCAATATATGGGGAGTCATCAAGCGCGGTATCAACCGGATCATCATGGCAACTGTTTTCCGCCTCCACTGGTTCTTCGGGGGTCTCGATGACCTCATGTTTGGTTTGGCCGTTTTCGTCAATCTCCTCCTGAGTGGCAAAAGCCGGGGCGCCATCGAATTCCTTGTCAGCGAAATTGCGGGTGGCCGCGCCGGTATAATCAAGTATGTTGAACCAAAGTTTGCCGTAATCTTCACGTACGCGCGTACCGCGTCCTATGATTTGCTTGAACTCCACCATAGAATTGACCAGACGCACCAGCACGACATTGCGGCAAGTTGGCGCATCAAGCCCGGTGGTCAGAAGTTGTGAAGTGGTGAGAATAACGGGGTTGCGGGCATCGGTTTCCACATCCTGGAATTTTTTCATATGCCCGCGCCCGATGTCGCCCTCGTTGGCTGTGACACGGCAGACATAGTTGGGGTATTTTTGCGCAAGATCGGCATTCAGGTTGTTCAGGGCAGTCCGCATTTCGTCCGCATGTTCCTGATCCACGCAGAAGACGATGGTTTTATCAAAACGGCTGGTTTTCTTCAGGAAATTTGTCAGATGCTTTGCCACAGCCAGGGTACGGGCGCGTAAGGCAATTCGGCGTTCAAAGTCGGCAGTGGTGTATTGTTCATCGGGAATTTCCCGGCCATAGCGGTCAATGTCGCCCTTACTGGGCCGCCAGCCTGCGGCATCCCATTGGGTGACAATACGGTGGACGCGGTAGGGAGCCAAAAAACCATCCTCAATGCCCTGGCGCAAACTGTATTGATACACCGGATTGCCGAAATACAGATAGGTATCCCTGTTTTCTCCTCGCAGGGGTGTGGCGGTCAGGCCGAGTTGGCAAGCCGGGGCAAAATATTCGAGAATTTCTCGCCAGTTTGATTCTTCCTTGGCGCTGCCGCGATGGCATTCGTCCACTATGATGAGGTCAAAAAAGTCAGGTGCGAACTCCTTATACAGGCCGGGTCGATTGGCGTCTTTGGCTATGGACTGGTAGGTGGAGAAATACAGTTCGCGGCTGTGAGTGACCACGCCGCCCTCGATCTTGTGCCGTGCATCGCCGAAAATGGCGAAAAACTTGTCCTTGGGGTCGTCNACCAGAAAATTGCGGTCAGCAAGATACAGAATGCGCGGCTTACGTGCGGGGTCGCCTTTTGTGTTCCATTTGGACGACCAGAGCTTCCAGCAAACCTGAAAGGCCACATCCGTTTTGCCGGTACCTGTAGCCATAGTGAGCAAAATGCGTTTTTTTCCTTGCGCAATGGCCTGTATTGTGCGGTCAATGGCGATACGCTGGTAATAACGCGGGGTTCTTCCGGTAGTAATATTAGCTGGAGTAAGTAGTCGGCTTGAGGCATCTTCGGTCAGACTCTCTCCAGCCCGCAGCCGCGACCAGAGTTCGCTGGGCGTGGGGAATGCCGCAAGACGGCTCTCCATACCCGTCAGAAAGTCATGCTCAATGATCTCTTTGCCGTTGGCCGCATAGGCAAATTTAAGGTCAAGAATTTCAGCGTAATCCTTGGCCTGTTGCAGACCGTCCGTAGCGGGCTTGTCTTCGGCTTTGGCCTCGACAACAGCAATGGGAAAGTCGCGGGTATAGCGCAGGATGTAATCAGCCCGTTTGGCCGGGCGGCGTGTCGCATGATTGCCGCGCACAATGATGCGCCCATCCGTGAAGGTGCGTTGCTCGGCAATGGAATGTGCGCCGGAGTCCCATCCCGCAGCCTGCAATGCAGGCGTGATATATGTGCGGCAGGTATCGGCTTCTGTGGGCATTGAACGGCCTGTTTTACAGTTTCGAGTAATAAGTAGATATTATAGAATTTTCAGCACAAATTGTCAAAGTCCAAATAAATTCTTGCAACTACGGCAACTCCTGTTTCAACTAATGCCAATACCCACCTAATTAACTAGATGTTTATTTAATAAAAGTCAAATTCGCATAACAATCTACCCCTCAAATAGATGAGGCACTACATTGGTCTTTTCTACGGGAAAATGGTCCACTATTTTTCCCTTTTTTCTGACGATTTTTGGAGCTATAGTCAAATATACAGACATCTTGCATTTGAGCGGGGTGAAGGCAATATCTTCATAACTGTTAAAGCAAACACTCTGAAAGGAGGTTGAGCGGATAACGACGATGGCCATGATGCTAAGGGAGGCACTTGCGGAACGCCTAGCGGTAGGGAAGGAAACTCCGGTCTCCTAACCTGACCCAGCACGACAGGCAAACCATCGGGTGGAAATAGAACGAATGCGCCTGTCAAAACTATCACTCAGGTCTTACGACCTAAAAGGAGGAAGTATGCGTAAAATTTTTTGCAAAAAAAGCGGCGGGAAACCAGGAGGTTTACCCAGTAAACGTCATGGGAAGAAATCAGGGAAACACAGGGACAACATTGATCCCTCAACTCCTCCCTCCCCTCCCGCAAGCCCCGGCTCTCAATAACCCTTAGCCCTGCCCCGCTATGCGGTGAGGAAGGAGTCTCCGGCCACGCTAATAACTGGCCCAGGACGACAGACAAACCATCGGGAGGAAATAGAACGAATGCGTCTTCCTGATGGATACAGGAAATAAGGAGGATTACTGTATGTCCCATCAATCTGACCTCGACAATCACGCCAACCAGCTTAATCCTGAGCGTGAGGAGTATTGGGAGAGTAGAGGATTAGGCGATAACGACGATGACCATGACTACGATGCGGATAACCATGCAAATCAACTAAACCCCAACAACGATGCCTACTGGAGTTCGCGGGGGGAATAGCGCCATGTGCCCCGTCTCAGCTAATTTTAGGCTGGGACGGGGCAATGGAAAATTTCCTTTTGAAGCCATCTTCCATATTTTATAAGTTTATCAAGAAGAACACTATAAGAAGTATCAGTTTCTGGAGATATGTATTCATGCTTAACTTCATCAACCATGAAATAGTGAGCAAACAAATTGCGATGATAGTGACTAAATCTTATGGCCTCATCCTCATCCTGATCATAAGGCTCATTCTTTGCAAGTACTGAGAAGCATTTTCTTAAAAAATCATCTAAATCTTTTGGCGTTGGATATTTATTCCTTCGAATTCTTGTGCATTGTTTTTTTATTGCCTCTATTTGTCCAGGATTGTTCCCTGCTAAAAGGGAATACAGAGTTTGATCACTGACATCTTTTGATTTGTCGATCTGCTTCTGCTGCACAATCTTTTTTATATCTTGGAAGAAACGTTCACGGAGAGGTTTTTTGTTCATAGACAGTTCTTGAAATGCTCCCATAAGAGCACTTTGGCCACTAATATATTTCTTAGGCCCAGCTATCTCCCATGTGACATAGACCATATCAAAACATAATATGCCAAGGAGCAGAAGTTCCTTGAAAAAGCATCTAACTGATTTGTCAACTTTAGGCTCGGAAGCAAATTCTTCCCAAATTTGGTCTTTTGGAAAAGTAATCGGTAGTCGTAACTGTAGCCGATTTACGCTTTTATCATATCTTTGGTAATCCTTTTTTATGAGTGCAAAGATGATTTCTGAAATATGTATTGTTGTGGTTATTACAAATTTAACTGCAATATTGAGCAAAGGAGGGCAATCAATATGACTTTGTGCAAAGCCTTGTTGAAATGCAATTATGGCTATAATAAACTCAAGATAATCTGGGTGAATTTTGCGAATGTTTTTAGGAAGATATACTATGGGCCTTATATTTTTAAATATATTTTGGGTACTCATATCCTGTAGCCACTTCAAGTCTTCTTTGCTAAGAGATCCCTTTTCACGCCAGAATAGCACATCTAGCTTATGCTTATACTCGGTTTTATAAAGTGTTCTTTTAAAAGTTTTGGGTTTTATACCAGCAGACTCTGCAATTACAGTTGTTATATGGCCTTTCCCCCTGGGACGCCAATATATGCGAAACCAATATAGCATCTCATATAAATCCAGCTTGAACTTTGGTGATTCATTTGACATAAGTCACTCCTGGGCTAAGGAGGCTTAAACTGCATTCCTATTGTGTTATGATGCCTCGAAAAAGTCAAGCTGATTAACATCGTAATATAACAAGAAATTTTTCTTTCCCTACGAAACTTTTTCGCATGGACGGCGGTTAGGTGCAGGTCGGCCTCTCGGTACACCGGAACCAGGGCTCCGATGAGCCCTGGTTCCATATCCAACGGAGCTTTAAAATGACGAGGTCCTGGCCAAAATATTCCATAGGGACCCTGGCCACCTTATTGGCCCGCTGGAGAATCGGCGGTTTTTATCGGTGGTTTTTTCAGCCGGACGGGTTTGGCCTCAGCGGGTTTATCGCCTTGAAATGCCCGTAGGTAACGGCTGAGGTCGGAGCCCTTGACGGTGATCTGGTGAGTCTGGAGCAATTCGACCAGGGCGTTAATCGTGAAGCCACGTTTCTTCATTTTGAGGAGGATGGGCGCCAGTTGTTTGACGGCTTCCCGGTCGGTCAGGGGTCTGTCGCTGTTGGCTAGGTCGGCCGGCTTGCGCTTCTTCAGATCCGCGCGAATGCTTTGAATGTCTTTCATGGTGACCATGTGCTGTCTCCTTGTTGTGTTCATCGGCCTCGGCCGGAGTTCATGGTGGGGGTTGGGCGGGCCTTCAACGCGGCCCGTTCCTTACGTCGCTGTTGATAGCTTCGATAAGCGGCGATAAGCGATTGTAGAGTTCGCTCAAATTCCGCAAGAGCTGTTCGGATTCTACTTGCCTGGCCTCCAGGGCTTTGAGGGTGTCGCCCTGACTCGCCTGGTTTTGGGATAATGTTTTCATCTGCCTTTCGAAGTCCAGGCGCAAGTCGCGAAGGATGTTCAAGGCCAAGGTTTGCAGTTCCGACATGGTTTACTCCAGTTTGGCGGCTGGTTGTTTCCCGAAAGTCCAGCCGGTTTTGAGAGCGGCCTTGGGCGGCAGTATGATAAAGCGGCCCTCCGGGGTTTCTATCAGACTCAAGCCCCAAGTCTTGCTTTCCAGTTGATTCAAGTTTGCCTCCAGATTGGCTTTTTGTTGGTTCAGGGTGATAATGTCTTGATGCAGGCTGCTGATGTGGCGGTGGGCCAGGGTTGCCAGGCCCCAGCCACCCAGGGCCAGACCACCGGTCAGCCCCAAGCCCAAAAGCCCGCACACGAGCCAATGCCTGATGAAGCCATTGTTCAGCAGCCTGATCTGGCCGGTTATTTTCTCGCGTATGGTCGCGGTCTCGCGGCGCATAGCGTCTTCTATTGTAGCGAGCGCGTTTTTCATGGATGCGCGCACATTCGCGTTCAAGTTCTCGAATTCGGCTTTGATCAGCCTCTCGGCGGTCTGGCGGTCTTCCTCCGTCTTGCTCTTGAGGCGTTCGGTCAGGTTGGCCAGGCTGGTCGGTGAGTTGCCAGCGTTCGGCATAAATCCCTCCTTTCAGTCGTAAGGTATTGTTACTTTCCGGGTCGCGGACGGAGATATAGTCCTGCCCGGCTCGGTTGATTTCCAGGCCGGCCGCGTTGAGTGCGGCCAGCACCTCTTCACGGTTTTTGACCTTGCCGCTCTCAATTTTGGCGGCCAGATAGGCGTGGATAGCCGCCTTGGCCTCGGCCCGCTCGTCTTTTCCTGGCGTTTTACCCCAGCGGAGCAGCCGCGCTTTGTGCAGGTCGGCGTGATCTGGAGTGTGGAGTCGGGCGCGGGCCGGGTCGTCCGGCCGGCTCCAGCCCTCCCGCAGGTTGTGGAGGTCGCGCAATGGGTCGAAATGCTTTTGCCAGCCCGGCGGAAAGGCGTTGAAAGCCCTGCCGGTGGAGAGTTCCACGCGCGGGATGACGAAGTGCAATTCGTGGTGTCCGGCGTGACTGTGACGCACCCACAGTATGTCATACTGATCGGGCTCCAGCCCGGCGAAGGCGGTCCGCTCGAAGTCGTCCATAAGCCTTCTTTCTTGCTCCGGCGTGACCTTATCTTCCGGCCCCCAGGAGCAGACGCCGGCGCTGAACTTCCACTTGCGGGTCTGCGCGTCAATCAGGGCGCGGGTCAATTCCTGGTCGCCGCGCAGGACTTGCGGCGGCGCTTCCGCACGGCCGGGATAGTCCAGCCGAAGCAGGTAATTGACCGGGCCATGTCCGCCGCCTTGTCCGTGAGGGAACACTTTTATGTACATGGCTGATTCTTCCCGCCGTCTGCCAAGTCGGCGCGTAACTGCTCCAGGCAGAGTATTACTTCGAGCGCTTCGGCTTGGTTTTTATGAGTGTTGGCCCATCTGGCTAACTGGTTCAGGTTGGCCCCGATGCGGGCCAAATGGCGGGCGGTTTCGCGTTCTTCAACGGTCCGCCGTAGCCGCACCCCCAATAGCCGCTGGCGGATGAAATCTGACAGGCTCAAGTCCGCCTCGGTAGCGGCGAACTCGAAGGCCGTCTTCTCTTCACGTGTGACGCGCAACTTCAGCCAAAGGCTGCGGGTCATGGCTTTCCTCCTCGGGAGGGTTCGAAGGGAGTCCCCTCCCTCGCCAGCCCCCAAAGTGGCCNGTGGCCACGT
>JGI24698J34947_10000354_pt1 | contig 20491 bp, 17 predicted proteins | sample TergutMp193P3_FD_34947 | JGI IMG/M metagenome (IMG submission 34947) | reverse complement strand
CGAATTCGAGCGAGTCAATTTCGGCTACCTGCCGGAAAAGCCGGTCCTAAGGAACCTCAGCTTCGCGGCCCCTCCCGGAAGCCTTATCGCAATTGTGGGACAGACCGGCGCCGGGAAGACAACCATCATCAACCTCCTGATGCGCTTTTACGATCCACAGAATGGTACCATCAACATAGACGGCCTTGTGATCACGGGCATTACGCGTAAGAGCCTCCGCCTGGCCTTTGCCATGGTCTTGCAGGAGAGTTGGCTTTTTCACGGGACGGTCTACGAAAACATCGCCTACGGAAGCGAAGGAGCAAACATGGAAAAGGTGGTGGCTGCGGCACAGGCGGCGCAGGCGCATAACTTCATCATGCAGCTCCCCGATGGCTATGACACGATTCTGAGCGAGAACGGGGTCAATATTTCCCAGGGGCAAAAACAGCTCCTTACCATTGCCAGGGCCATGCTTCTGGATGTGAGGATGCTTATCCTGGACGAGGCCACCAGTAACGTTGACACGCGCACGGAGATCCGCATCCAGGAAGCGATGAGAATCCTTATGCGGGGCAAGACCAGTTTTGTCATAGCCCACCGGCTTTCTACAATACGGAACGCGGACAATATCCTGGTCATGGAAAACGGGACCTTTGCCGAGCAGGGTACCCACGAAAACCTTCTTGCATATAACGGGGTCTATGCGGGGCTGTATCAATCGCAATTCGGGTGAAATATAAGAAGACCTCGCACAGGGGCACGGGAGCACAGAAATTAAGAAGGCCTCACACGGAGGCACAGAGGCACAGGGGCACGGGGGAAGAAGATACCACGGAGTTTTGCTGTCCTGCGGACAGCTTGGAGTGCGACACGGAGTTCCACGGAGGAAGAAAAGAAGAGAGAAGAGGGAAGAAAGAAAAAAGAAGAAATGGGAGCCTATCTGAAATTTTGTGTAAATGACAAAGTATCATTAGAGCGGAACCCGATATTATGTAATTAATCATTTTTCTGATGTGAAAATAAAATTTGTAAATAATTTAACTGATTGTATTTAATTCTTTCTGTTTTCATTATAATAATCTGGATTTCCAAATTTTATAGTCCTCCGTGCCTCTGTGCCCCCGTGAGATGAAATTCTTGTTTTTCCCTGTGCCTCTGTGCCTCTGTGCGAGGTCTTCTTCATGTCCTCCGTGCCTTTGTGCCTCCGTGAGATGAAATTTTACTTATGCTCCGGATAATTATCCGAAAACCCTGTTTCAGGAAGGACCGATCCCTTCATCCCGCCCCGCTTCCTGTACCTTCTGGGACTCATTCCGGTGTGGGTTTTGAAAATCTTGGAGAACCAGCTCTGGTCTTCAAAGCCGCAGGTATTCGCGATTGTGCTTAACGGAAGGTTCGTGCCGATGAGCAGGGCCGTCGCTTTTTCGACCCGTAAGCGGCTCAGGTATTTTGAAAGGTTCTCACCGGTTTCCCTTTTGAAGATCGTACTGAAATACGGCGCCGAAAAACCCGAAACATTGGCAATTTCCTCAAGGCTGAGTTTCCGTGAAAAATTCTCCTGGATATAGATCTCCGCTTTTCTTAGCGATGAGGCGTGCTGCATTTTTTGGTAACTGTGTACCCGTCCCTCAAGGTCATCCACAATCCGGCCAAGGACATCGGCAAGTTCCTCGATGTTTTTCGTCTTTTGTATTGCCAATAAATTACGGCTGTCGTTCTCAAGCAGGCTTTTCAGGGAGAAACCGGAATTGATATCAATACGGGAAAGAAGGATTGCCAGCTCAATGGCCCTGTATTGAATATAGCAAAAGTTATTGGGACTCGCGAGAAGAAGCATTGCCAGGATTTCGTTGAGCGTTTTTTTTCCTGTTTCCGTGTCCCCCTCGCGAAGCTCATCAAGCATCTTTTGTTCCTTGTCCAGCGGGTATTCCGGTTGCGGGCTTCCAGCAGGAAATTGCTTTTTTATTTCTTCTATTCTGGCCAAAAGTTCTGGTTGCAGTTTCGCCTGACGGCTGGTTGAATGCCCGGAAACATCACTTCCGGTGGAAAGGGATTTGACGCAGATGTGCATGAGCTCCGCCAGGCTTTTGCTCCTCCCGTCACCGTTATCTGAAAATCCGCTGCCCAAAAGTGCGCCGATAAAACGCCCGTTTAGGTAGATTGGGCTCGTCCAGAATATGAAACCGCATTGGCAGGTGTAAGTTTGGGACTCCCCTGAAAGGTGGGAATCCTTGATGGCGGTTGTATGCATCGCGACGCAGGCGGCGTGTCCATTGCAAGCCGGGACGTGCGTCGCAACACAGGTATCTTCTTCGCTGGTAGTCTCTTTGCAGGCATCGTATGCCTGTCGTTTTGCGCAACAAGGACAATTGTCCTTCCCCGTGAACACCTCGTTAAAATTTTCCGGGATGGGCGAATAATTATGATCGTAGACCCTGATGTGGGCGCCTGTGGCCCTGGCGTATTCATTCATCAACGCGTGGGCCTTTAGAAGGGTGGAATTTGTTTTCATATGGTCTCCCTGTATTTACCGGGGCTTTCCCCTGTCATTCTTTTGAATGTTTTCGAGAACCAGCTTTGATCCTCGAACCCGCAAAGCTTCGCTATTTCATTCAGGGGTTTCGAGGTCCCTGTAAGCATGGTCATTGCCCTTTCCACCCTGAGACGATTGAGATAGGTCGAAAAATTTTCACCCATCTCTTTCTTGAATATGGAACTGAAATACGGCGCCGAAAGACCTGCGGCTTTGGCTGTCTCCTTGAGGCCTATCTTCCTGGTGTAGTTTTCCCAGATATAACGCTCCGCCCTGCGTAGTACCGAAGAGTGTCGTATCCCCTTGAATGAAAATATCTTTGATGCCATGTGGCCGGCGATAAGGTGCAGGTTTTCAATCAGCTTTTCCGTGGTTTTGGATTCCTGTATACGTTTCAGGTACAGGGTATAGGTTTCTGGCATGGTGGCGCCGGAAGGCTCGCCTGAGGAATCATCGGAAGCGGCCCTGGAAAGGAGTACCAGAAGCTGAATGGCGCGGACGCGGAGGATTTCGATGTTTTCTGGAATTGCCGCGACCGTGCCGTCAATGAGTTCACGGAGGAGCTTTCCTCCCGTTTCGTTATCCCCGCGCCTGAAAGCGGCGAGGAGCGTCCGTTCTTTTTCCTGTGGGTATTCCGATTCGGTCCCACACGAGGCAAGGCCCAAAGTTACACCGGGCTCTTTTGTCCCCTTCGCCTCCCCATTAATGGCAAGCTTACGGAACGTGAAATTCAGGTATTTCCCCTTTTCGGAAATTTCTTCCGCGCAAACGCCTAGGAGCCGTGCCATGGCCTGGATCTCCTCATGGCTTTTTTCCTGTATCCCTTCGAGCATTTTCCGGAATTTTTCAGCGGACAACGCGTCCTTGCATTGCGAACGGAATTTTTCCACCGCCTTGTCACGGCTGCATGTAAGGACCTGCCCGGCTTTCAGGGCACCGGTAAACCGCCCGTTATGGTAAATCGGGCTGCTCCAGTACGCGAAACCTACTGTACAGGCATAAATATGGGTTTTACCGGTCTTCCTGGATTCGGCGAGGGCGTCAAGGTGTATCTTGTCGCAGGGGTATTCATCCCCGCACCAGATACGCGAAGGGTTGTGGAAATACTTCCTGCAAAGCTCGCAGAATCGCAGTTGTTTTTCGAAATCAGTAATCTTTATGAGGTTACCTGATCTGTCGAGAACAGCAGTACTTAATTCCGTGGCCTTATCGTAGTGCGTCAGCAACTGCCGGGTTTTTGTGAGTAAGGGTTCTATTGAACTCAATTCTTCTTCTCTCATGATGATAAATTTACATAAACAAATTTGGACAAAATACACCCTAATATGATTTTTATTACGAACAAAATCGGTGAAAAATATTAAAAATCACAATTTACAACCAACAAAACCGGTGTTATCCTTGATTAACAGGGAGCATGGTTAATTTGAAAGGCTTCCTGAATCATTTCTATAGGAGTGTCTTATGAAAGGTAATACGGGTTCCAGCGTTGCCGCGGATCCCAAAGCGGCAGGAAAAGAAGCGGCGGAGAAAGCGAAAAGTGGGCTTTCGGGCATAAAGGTGGCATTCGCCTATTCCAGTGTTGCCTATGATCAAGGCGAGCTGCTCAAGGGCGTCGCAGAAGGGCTGCCGGGTGTCCCGGTTCTGGGAAACACTTCCTTTACGGGCGTCATAACCCCCGAGGGCTTCGTCACCGGGGAAAAAGGCTTTGTAGGAATTTTGGCCCTGGGCGGGGAAGACCTTACCGTTGGCGTGGCGGGGAAACAAAAGGCCGATTGCGCGAGGACGGCGGGCAGGGAAGCCGCGAAGGAAGCAATGAAGAAAGCCGGGAAGAACTGCGCCCCAACCTATTTCTACATGGCGGCTTCTCCCGGGGAAGAGGAGCTATACCTGAAAGGCATCAGCGATGTGATTGGCAGGGTTCCGTATTTCGGCGGAAGCGCCGCAGATAACTCTATTTCAGGCGAATGGAAACTGTTTGCTAATCAGCAGGTTTTTGCCGACGGCGTGGTCATCGCCTTCTTCTATGCCGATAAGCCTGTTACCAATCTCTTTACCGGCGCATACCGGGAAACCAAAAATGTTGGAATCATCACAAAGGTAAAGGACAAAAGGATCCTGGTGGAAATTGACGGGATTCCGGCTGTCAAGAAGTACGCGGAATGGGCCGGGGTTGACCCTGATTCCCTTAAAGGCGGCAATCTCCTTGTTTATACCATTAATTCCCCGCTTGGCGTGAAGGATAGGCTTGGTGACCTCATAGCCATCAGGCATCCCATGAACGGAAACGACGACTATTCCATGAATATCGGCGCGAACCTTGCGGAAAAGACTGCGGTGATCCGCATGGAGGGAACCGTGGACGAGCTTATTTCATCGGCGTCAAAAACCGTGGATGACTTGAAAGCCAAGATGGGTACAGCCCCTGCGGCATTCCACCTGGTTCACTGCGGCGGGCGCAGGGCCGGAATCGGGGATCGTATTGGGGAGGTTGCCGCGAATGTGAAGAAAGCGGCCGGCGACGTGCCCTTCATCGTGGAATTCACCTTTGGCGAATACGGCTATGAAGATGACGGCAACAATACCACAGGCGGCCTGATGCTGTCCTATACCGGTTTTGCGAAATAAAGGAAGGAAAACACCATGAAAATGATCATTGACGGAAAAGCTGTAGACGCTTCCGACGGGAAGAGCATTCCCGTAACCAACCCGGCCACAACCCCGGCCAAGGTGATTGACACTGTCCCCTCTGCCACCGAGGCGGATGTCAAGCTGGCTGTTGAAAAGGCCAGGAAGGGGCAGAAGGTTTGGGCAAAGGTTCCTGTCCATGAAAAAGGGGACATACTTTTGAAGTTTGTCGCACTGGTGGAGGAAAACAAGGAAAAGCTTGCGAGGACGCTTTCACAGGAAACCGGCAAGCCCATCACCGAAGCGCGAGGGGAAATCGCCAATATCCCCATTTCCTTTAAGGGCTTTATCGAAAAAGCAAAACATCTTTACGGCGAGGTAATCCCCAACGGGCAGGAAAAAAACCAGGAACACCACGTGCTTTTGACGGTGCGGGAACCTGTCGGCGTTGTGGCCTGCGTGATTCCCTTCAATTTCCCCTGCGACCTTTTTGACCAAAAAGTTGCGCCCGCCCTGCTTGCGGGTAACGCGGCTATCGTAAAGCCGTCCACCGACAACCCCCTGACCCTCTGTATGCTCACGGAGCTGATGGTCAAGGCGGGGGTAACCGACGGCGCGATTCAGATCCTCACCGGCAGGGGCTCCACTGTGGGGAACTGGCTCTGCCAGCACCCCGATGTTCATGCCATCACCTTTACGGGTTCCACGGAGGTGGGGCTTGAGACCTACAAAAACGCGGCCGGCCACCTTGCCCATGTTGCCCTTGAACTAGGCGGCAACGACGCCTTTATCGTGTGCAAGGACGGGGACGTGGACCTTGCGGTGGAAGAGACGATCTGGGGCCGGTTCTACAATACCGGGCAGGTATGCTGCGCCTCAAAGCGCTTCCTGATTCACAACAGCCTCAAAGACGCCTATGCCCAAAAGCTGGTGGAGAGGATCAAGAAGATCAAGCTTGGGGACCCGGCCGACGACGCTACCCAGCTTGGCTGCCTAATCAGCGAAAAAGCGGCAATAGAGGTGGAGCGCCAGGTTGAGCGCACCGTTTCCCAGGGCGGCAAGATCATCCTGGGGGGAAAGCGGAATGGCGCCTTCTATGAGCCCACCGTTATCGTTGACGTGCCCAAAACCGCTGATGTTGCCATTGACATGGAGATCTTCGGCCCGGTCGTTCCGATTATCGGCTTTGAGACCCTGGAAGAGGCCGTGGAAATCGCCAACGCCTCCAAGTTCGGGCTCTGCGGCTGTATCTTCACCGGGTGCATGAAAACCGCCTGGAAGACGGCGGCCCAGCTTGAATGCGGCGGGGTAATCATCAACGGCGCAAGCTTCTTCCGCAGCTTCGAGATGCCTTTCGGCGGCTACAAGTACTCAGGCATCGGAACCGAAGGAGTGTTGTCCACCTTTGACGAGGTAACGCTGACAAAGACTATTGTTTTGAAGAACATAATTTAGGGCCGGAAACCCAGATTTAGCGAACTGATCGCATAAGGCTCTATCCATCTCAAGTCCATTAGTGCGGGAATCTATCCATTCCCGCACTATCTGCATTATCTGCCCCATACTTGTCGAACGAGTTCTATTGAAATTAAATTTATGGGAATAATAATTTTTATTATCGAAAAAAGCTTTTTGGTACATACCGTTTGTGGTAAAATTTCACCGGCTGTCTTTATGTTTCGGCAGCCAGATCAACGGCCCTATTCTCCACTCAAAGGAATAATCAGCAGCTCCGCTTTCAAGGGGGCGTATGACAAGATTCGCGATGGAAGCCGCCCTGAAGGAAAGGGCCGGCCCTTCTTCAGATGGCGGCTCTTCTTTGGAAGCAAGCAGGGCCGCACAAAGCACTGGCGGCGAAAGAATGTCTATTATTTTGGCCTTTGCCGTTTGGGGAAATATCGCTTCTTCTACGAATAGGTTGAGGGGAACACCGAAAAATGATAAGCCTTTCTTATCCCCGTGCCCCCGTGCCCCCGTGAGAGATCTTTTTTCCTCCATGGTAAATTTAATAAGCGCGTTTCCTGAGCAATGGATTTTCCCGCCGGTCTCTTTTGTAAGTTCGCGGATATTCCTGCCAAGCCCTTTGAGTTCATCCCCTTTAAAGAGCCGTGATACGGAAGCCAGCGGCACGGCCATGGGGAACGACCAGGCCCCCGGAAAACCGTTGGCAAAAAGCCTTGCCCGGTATTCCTCAAGCGGCCTTAACGAATCCCTGTGCGGGATGAGGACAATAAAACGGTAAGCCTCTTTTTTCCCTTGTTCTGTATCCAAAATATCTTTTCCGTGTTATACTTAATGTATCATCATTAATGAGGGTACTGCAATGAAATATAAGACAAAGCTGTTGGTTGATCGTTTTACTTCAATTATTTCCGCTTGGCCTGGAGTTGAGTGCATTTCCCTCAATGAAGCAGCTATGCCTGATACCCTGGATCCGTATTTTGCCCTGATTCTGGATATTTACCACAAGGATCCCCTTCCGGGTCCCGGGGAACGTGAGCGGCTTTTTGGTGATGACATTGAAGCTTTTGAAACTTCCGCAAAAGCGAACAAGGATCGTTTCCTCATCGGGGCAATTCCCATCCGCCTTGAGTATAAATCCGTGAGAAAGATGGAAGAGCTGATTAGTATAGTTGACTCGAAGCTTGAGCACCTCTGGCTTATCAAGGACAAGGGCACTTATAGTTTTTACCGTCTTACGCAGGGTGAGATTGTTTTTTCACGAAATGACTGGATCATGGATATGCGCCGCAGGCTCGGCGGCTTACAGGACGAATTCTGGCAGACTATGCGTAATACCCACGAATCCAAAATGGAACATTTTTTAAGCGACCTTGGCGCCGCCATGATGCAGGGGGACGATTTTTTTTATCTAATCTCCGCAGCCGGTTTTATTAAAAGCGCGTGTCTTGCGCTATTCTGCATCAACAAGCGTTTTGAGCCTTCCCACAAGGCCTATAATAACCAGGTGCTGAAACTCAAGGAGCTCCCTGATTCTTTCAGGGCCTATTTTGAGAGCTTTATCATTTCCAACCCTGAAATGACCAAGGAAAGGAAATTTTCCCTTGCACAACAAATAGCGAAAGGAATTGTGTCCCTATGAAAAAGATTCGCTTCCCTTTTTTTTTACTGCTCAGTGTCTTCCTTCTGGGAGCGGTAGACAGCTCGTTTGCCCTTGCCCCCATCGCGGCAGATCCGGGAATCGTTCTTTCCTATCCGATAGATAAATGGCGCGACAGGCGTTACGAGGTTTTCCGCTGGGATGTGTTTCCCGAAATCCTGATTTTCGATACGGCCGATTATGCCGTCCAGGATCGCCTTTTCAAGCGTCTTGCTTTTTTTGTGGAGAAAGCAGGGTTCCGCGGGCGCCTTGCGGGCGACGCTGAAATTGCCGCCCTTCACGGCTGGAATGCCCATGATTACAGGGCTCTTGATCTTGCCAATTTTTTTGAGGCCGCCAGGAAAAGTAATTTTCCCCTTCTCAGGGAGGAACGGGAGCTTGAATCAATACTCCTTGATGTGGGTATCATCAATAAAAACCCTGCGTCGGAAATTGTCGCAGGCAGGGGGGCCATTGTTTCCATTTCACGGGAGTCGGACAGAAGCCTCCGTACCCGTTTCATGGCGCATGAGGGTTTTCACGGTATTTATTTCATTGACGAGGATTTCAGGAATTTCTCCCGCCAAAGGTGGGATGTCTTTCCGGTCGCCGCAAAAAAATTCCTTCTCTCCTTTTTTGAGTTTCAGGCCTACGACACAACCGATCAAAACCTGGTGATAAATGAATTCATGGCCCATGTGCTTCAGCAGTCCGTGGCGCAGGCCGCCTGGTATTTCGGGGAATACCAGCCCAACAGGATGATCGCAACTTCCCCCTGGCGCAGGGCTTCCCTTCCCGAGAAGGTGTCGGTTAGCTCCGACGGCAGGTCTTACTGGCCGGATATCGCGGCGGCATTCACCGCAGAAGGGGAGGCGTTCTCCCGCTATGTAAACCAGCGCTGGGGCCTTGCGGCGGGAAGGGTATGGAAAAACCCTTAACCTAAAACTCAAACCTAAAAGAGGGGCGGCGGGCCCTCTGCTGTTCAAATGAATTGATGTCAAGGTTGAAATGTCTTTCTGCCTCAAGGGAAGAAGGTGGGCCGTGTCCCGGAAGAATTGTATAGTCGCCTGGCAATGAGAGAATTTTTCTTCGCAGGGCGCTTATCTGGTTTGCCGCGGCATACGAACTTGAGGTGCTTCCCGTAAGGCCCGCGCTCAAGACATCGCCTGTGAAAAGCAGCCGGTCGATTTTAAATATTAGTGAATCAGCGGAATGGCCGGGGATCGAGAACACTTCTGTCCTGAATGGGCCTATGTTAATTACATCCCCGTCCCGGACAAGGGTAGTATGGTGTTCCCCTATGACCGGGTTCATGGCGAAAATTTCTGTGTTATAAATCCGGAAAATTGTTGTGAGGCCCCTTACATGGTGAGGGTGATCGTGGGTGATGAGTACGCCCCGGAGTGAAAACTGGTTCTCCTCTATGAGATTCAATAAATTCGAGTCCATCATTCCCGGGTCTATGATTACCGCCTCTTGTTGAGACGCCGTTTCCTCTGCCGGGGAATCCGATCCCAGGAGATAACAATTGCTGAAACCCTGCGGGCAGTAATGAAAATGGAGTTTCATTTAAGCCCCCTCCGTTTCAAATAACGCCTCAGCCGTGTTTGATGATTTAAAAGAGATCTCCTCACGCTGGGTCTTGATAAAACTGGTTCTTTTAAGGTTGCAGTCAATAAAATCGGAATGGTCAATGCTTGCGCCTATAAAACGGCTGTTGTAAAGATTGGTTTTGTTGAAAGTTGTATCGCTGATGGAGCAGCCCCCGAAATTGATGTTTACCAGCTCGGAACCTTCAAATGTGCAGTCACGAATTATTGTTCCCGCCAGGGAAAGGAATTGCAAATCCCCGGTGGAGAAATCGCAGGACAGGAGGGTGGCAAAATCAAAAAAGCACATTCGCATAACAGCGCCGGTAAAAAGGCACATGGAAAATCTTGCGCCCATAAAATTGCAGCCGTAGAATTGCCGGTGGGAAAAGTCCATCCCTTCAAAATGCAGTCCCTGGACGGAAATATCCCTTACCGTCCTGTTTTGCGTGATGTATTCGCCCAGTCTCCTGGCATCGGCCTGCGCGTCTGCGGAATGCATGGCGCAAAGGGCGGAGCCTGTTATGGCCGGTCGTCCACAGCCGGCGGCACAAAAGCTATGGGTAAACATAGGTTAAGTATACTGCTTTTTTTTCATATTGAGTAGTAAGGCTTTTAATAGTATGATGGGATATGTGTTGGTACTGCGGTTCACCTGTCACCGATCCCGAACCCCTGGGAAGATCCCTCAAATGCCTTGACTGCGGAAAGGATCTACGGTCATGCAGAAACTGCCGTCATTACCGCCCCTCGGGCTGCGCGGAAAGCCAGGCCGAAAAACCCCCCGAACCCGAAAGGGCAAATTTTTGCGACTGGTTTTCCCTAAATCCCCAATTCAGGAATGCCACCTCTGGTGATATAAAATCCGCTAATGCGGCGGCCTCGGCTAAATCGGCGTTTGAGGATCTTTTTAAGTAATATGGACGGCTGTCCCGAGCACATCAAGAACCAAAAGCCTGTCAAGGNTCTGGTAATCTGCGGTTCCAGGAATATTTTTACCGTTCGNGTCGATGAAAAGGATAATGAAATTGAGTGNCGCATCAAGGGGAAGGTCCTCAAGGGTGTGGAAGGTTGCTATAACCCCCTTTCACCGGGTGATATAGTGGAAATTGAGAACGGTCAAATCATTGGCGTTGAAAAAAGACGCAACGAATTCGCCAGGTACAACCAGAAAGGACAGGCGCCCCAGCTTCTTGCGGCTAATGTTGATCTTGTCGTCTGCGTGGCAAGCGTCTCTTCACCGCCCTTCAGGCCGCGTTTCCTGGACAGGGCCCTGCTTCAGGCTGAGGCTGCGGGCATTCCCGCTGCCATAGTCTGCAATAAATACGATCTTGTCCAAGACGGGGAAGACCCCGATATTGAAGAGAGGCTTTCTGATTTTGAGCGGATAGGCTTTCCTGTGTTCCGGCTTTCGGTCCTGTCGGGTGAAGGACTGGATGATTTCAAACGGTTTATTTCCGGAAAGTTTTCCGTGCTGGTGGGCCAGTCGGGCGTGGGAAAGTCGAGCCTTGTCATGGCCCTTATACCAGGGCTTGAAATAAAAACCGGCGCCATCAATGATAAATTTGACAGGGGGAACCATACCACAACCCAGGGGATTTTACTGGAGGCGGCGTTTTCAAAAACACGGATCGTCGATACGCCGGGAATCAGGCGTTTCGCACCGGCAGGCATTCAGGCGGGGGAGCTTATTCTGCATTTGCGTGAATTCGCCCCCCTGGCGGGAAAGTGCAGTTACGGCCTTTCCTGCTCCCATGAAACCGAGCCGGGCTGCAAGATCATGGAAGCCGTTCACGCAGGCGTGATCCATGAAGACCGCTATGAAAGTTTTTTGAGGATCCGGAAAGAGCTTTCCGGAAAGATTGATTTTCCGGACTATGATTAAATGAACGAAAAAACCTTTAAGTTACTTGAGTTTGACACGATACGTGCGAATGTAGCCGCCCTGGCCCTGAGCGAGGAAGCCGGAAGCGTTATCCTCGTGGAGGAACCCAGGCGGGACAGGGAGGAGGCCGACAAACTAAAATCCCTTGTGTCAGCCGTCGCGGAAAGGATGGCATCGTCAGGCGGCGAAAAGCGGGAGAGCCTCCCCGATATAAAAATGCCCCTCTCTAAACTTGAGGTTGATGGCGCCGTGCTTGAGACTGACGAAGCTTATGCCATTGGAGTTTTTATCGAAAGGGCGGAGGCTCTCAGGCAGTGGCTCCTGAAACCTTTCTCCCCGGAGGGCAGCGGGCGAAAGTATGCAAATTCGCCAGGGGAAGGGCTTTTATGCAAAGCCGCGAAGGAGCTGCCCTCCTGCGGTGAAATTGCCTCTGCGGTGTTCAAGGTTCTGGATCACGAGGGCAAGATCCGCGACCTTCCCGAATTCAGGGACATACGGAGACGCATAAAAACTTTGCAGAAAGACATAGAATCAACAGGGTCCCGTTATGCGAAAAATGAGGAAACCAGGCGTATGCTCCAGTCGGATCTGCCATCCCAGCGGGACGGCCGCCTGGTGTTGGCGGTCAAGGCAAATTTCCGCGGCCGCATAAAGGGTATAGTACACGAGGTCTCCTCAACAGGCCAGACGATTTTTGTTGAGCCGGAGGAAGTTGTCGAAAAGAACAACGAGCTCCTCATCGAGAACCGGAGGCTTGAGGCGGAGATACGCCGGGTTTTGAGGGAGCTCACCGGCCGCATCGCCTTGGGCCGGGAAAACCTACAGGCGTTCCATTGCGGCATAATCTTTCTGGAAACCATACGCGCAAGGGCCCGTTACGGTTTTGAGAGGAAAGGGGTCTTCGCTATGGATGAATCCGGGGATTCATCCGATGACACAGCGGTTTCCGACGGGAAGCTCATTTTGTTGAAGGCGCGGCATCCACTTTTGGGGGGCAAGGCGGTGCCTTTGGACATTACGATGGAAGGCGGAATACGCACCGTGATTATCACCGGGCCCAATACAGGCGGCAAGACCGTTGCACTCAAGACCCTGGGGCTTCTCGCGATGATGAACCAGTTTGGCCTCGCCCTGCCTGCGGCGGAGGGGACTGTCCTTCCCGTATTCGACGGTGTCTTCGCGGACATAGGCGATGAGCAGTCTCTCTCCCAGTCCCTCTCCACCTTCTCCGGCCACATGACAAATATCGCAGACATTATCGGGCGTAGCACCTCACGCTCCCTCGTCCTGCTTGATGAGCTTGGCTCCGGTACCGACCCTGAGGAGGGAAGCGCCATCGCAATGGCAATTCTTGATTACTTTATCGAGACGAAAACCCATCTCATCGTTACAACCCACCATGGGATTCTCAAAAACTACGGCTATACGAGGGAGGGGGTGGAGAACGCCTCGATGGAATTTGACAGCCGCACCCTCTCCCCCACTTTCAGGATCGTCATGGGGATACCCGGCGAAAGCCGCGCGGTGGATATAGCCGCGAGGAACGGTTTCCCGGCCCGCCTCGTGAGCGCCGCGAGAAGCTACCTGGACGAGGAGCGCTCGGATGTTTCGGCTCTTATCGCGGGGCTAAAGGAAAAGCACCGCGAACTGGATGCCGCTGTGGAAGCCGGTAAAATGGAAGAAATGCGGCTTTTGGAGGAGCGCCGTCAGGCCGATCTCAAGGAGCTGCGCCTCAGGCAGAAGGAGCTGCAGCTCCGCTCCGGGGAGGCAGGAAGCCTCAGGGCGCTGTTAGGTGAAAGCAGAAAGACCCTGGAGAACCTCGTGCGTGAGGTGAAAGAAGGGGAACTCAGCCGTGAAAAAACGCTGAAGGTCAAGGAGTTTCTCTCCGGCCTTGAGGAGCGGGTTTTGGCTGAGGACGCAGAGCTTGAAAGGGAAAGGCTCGCGCTTGCGGAGGAACACAGGCGCGTTGAGGAAGGGCCATCCCCTTCAGTGAAAGAAACAGCCTTCGCGTCCGGAATGGAAGTCCTGGCCGGTGAGTCGCGGGCCAGGGGCCGCATCGTGAGGCCCGACAAGAAACGCGCTCCCGCTTCGTGGGTAGTCGAAATAGGTTCCCTCAAGATGAGCTTTCCTGAAAAAGACCTCGTGCCCGTTGCCGCCCTGGGCATTCCTCTCGCGAAAGACGCGGCGCAAAAAGCATCCTGGGCTGCGGATCTTGCCCCGTCCTCCCCCATACACCTCGAGCTGAGCCTCCTCGGCATGCGGCTTCCGGATGCACTCGACGCCCTGATGCGGCAAATCGACTCCGCCGTACTTGGCGGCCTTCGGGAATTCGCGGTCGTCCACGGCAAGGGGGACGGCATACTTAGCAAGGGTGTCCACGATTACCTTAAAAAAGATCCCAGGGTAGCGGACTATTATTTTTCACGTCCAGAGGCCGGAGGTTTCGGCAGGACCGATGTGGTTTTGAAATAAGGAGGAAGAATATGGCTTTTGTAACAGGTGGAAAGCGTTTTGGGCAATATACTTTTGAACATTGGTTTGATCATGTATATATAAATAATATTCTAATAGATGAATTGGTTATTGATGAAATAAACCATATATCAAATATGATAAACAATGTATTTGACGAATTTGTCGGAAAAGACTATTCCGAAGAAGGGAATAAAGCATTTAAAGACTATGTAAAGCCCCAGAATATTTTAAATAGGCTTAATGGGAAAAACAGCAGATTTCTTACCGCAAGACACGGCGATGAAATAATTGGAATATTGGAAATAAAAAACAAGGACCATATTTCGTTATTTTTCGTCAAAAAAGAATTTCTTGGAAAAGGTATAGGAAAAAAATTATTTAGATATTATTTAAGAATCATAAAGAATGAGCATTTTGGAATAAAAACGATTACGGTTAATTCTTCGATTTACGCGGAAAAAGTCTATTCCAAACTTGGCTTTAAGAGGGTCAATGAAATACAGGAAAAGGACGGAATAAAGTATATACCGATGGAATATCAGGTATAAAATTAGACAGAACGCTTCAGGGTCTGACACTATATGAGTTACCTTTTTTAATTTCATCTCACAGAGGCACAGAGGCACAGAGGCACAAAGGCACAGAAGAGCCTGTTTTCTATCTCTAATGAACCCTTTAAACGAATACAGCCTAAAACCTTAGGCCCAGCCTTACCTTCCTTGCCGGAAAACCGGGACATAGACCTATAGTCATGCTTCCCGTTTTTGTTCTTTTTATGATGCAGTTGCCCTGTAGGGGAAATTGCACGTACCGTACTTGACTTTAAATATGGAAGTATGCTACTATACTGAGCTAGGTTATTTATTGAGGTTGACCTATGGAAGAAAAACTAAAGAGTTTAGCGGAAAAAATCGAAAAACTGAAAAACAAAGACATAAATGAAGCTGCAACAAAAGAATATTTGATAAAACCTTTTTTTGAGATTTTAGGTTGGGACTTTTCAAACCCCGATGAGATTGTTCCGGAAGATACTGATACATCAGGTAAACGCCCTGACTATGCATTTTATATCAATGGAAAAATTAAAATGTTAATCGAAGCAAAATCAATAAATAATCAACTCAATGAATCTAAAATGCTTAATGAAAAAATGAGTTATTGCCTAAATGCACAGGTTCCCTTTTTGATTATTACAAACGGGGTAATATATAACGTTTATTACTCTGAATTGAAAGGGTCTAGTCAGGATAAATTATTGTTTGATCTGCAATTAGATGAAAAAATTGATGAAGAAATTTTAAGTAAACTAAAAAAAGAATCTTTTGAAAAAGATGAATTATTAAAATACGCACAAAACACTTTTATTCTGAGTAATATAAAGAAATCACTTGAATCATTATTGCAAGACCCTTCAAAAAAATTTATAGTATTATTGAATGAAAAAATGAAGGAACTTATTGGTTACACTTTTGGTGACAATGATATTAGAGATGCATTACAGAATATTTATATTCTAATAAATCAAGATAGTAATTCTTATCAAAATAATACTATTCAAACAATAATTGAAGACAAAGATCATAAGCAATGGACTGTTAATGATCAATTCAACAATGGAAAATGGGAAAACACATTAAATTTATATAGGGAATTAATTATTTCTTTACAGAAAGAAGGAATGGAATTTGAAGAAAACCCGACAAAACGTAATATTGGGCTTTATAAGAAATCAAATACTAAAAGCTTTTGCCAAATTCTTGGACAGAAGAAGGGATTGAAAATATAAATATTAGTATTAAAGAACTATCTGAACAAGAAAAATTAAATGTCAGAGATGTTTCAAAAATAGGACGTTGGGGAACAGGTGAGACTGAAGCGATAATAAATTCAATTAATGATTTAGACTGGTGTGTAAGCATAATAAAGAAATCATTTAACAATAAATAGCAGGTACGATTTCGCATACAAGAAAACACCGTGACTGTTAATGAGTTTATTCCCTCCGTGTCCTCCGTGGTTTTATTCCCCTGTGCCCCCGTGCCTCTGTGAGAGATTTCTCATTAATGTCCAGTATCCGTTAAAAATCCTCCAGCGGCTCGTCTTTGTCGAGCAGGTCGGGAATGACGTAGACAAGGGAGCCGCTTTTGCGGACGCGGAGATCGGCGAAACCCTTTGCCACAAGGGCTTCCAGGTATTTCTTCGCTTCATCAATGGGAATATTCGCGCCAAGCGCCACTTCGCTCACGGTGAGTATGCCTTTGTTTTCCTTGGCGATCTTGAGGATCATCCGCTCGGGCAGCTCTTTTTCGCCGTCCTTGATTACCTTGGCCTGGGCGTCGTTCGCGTAACGCCAGTCCCCTTCCAGGCTCCCGAACGGCTGACTCGCGGTACGGTCGTAGAGGGCCTTCCTGAGATTCGCTTCACGCACCTGGCCGGGAAGGGTAAAAAAATCATAAATGGACCCAACCATGCCGAGGCCGCCCGTTAACATCCATAGAATCCCCGTAGGAATCTTCCCCAGGTAAAACCGGTGGAATCCCAGGGCGCCGCAGCCCGAAAAAAGCCATAAGAGATAAGCGATACCCAAATTATACATAACCCGATATTATAACATAGTCAGCGGATTTTTCCAAGTATGCGTCGCCAACATGTCGTCGCCAACAAAGTTGGCGACGTTAAAAACGCAGCCTCGCCCCGGCGTTGACGATGAACCTCGCGCCTGCGTTTACGCCAGCGCCGTCGAAGCTGTCGGGCATTGGCGGTACCGGTCCCAGTTCACCGGCCTTGCCGCCGTTCAGTGTTTTTTGATCCAGCGGGAGACGCGCCTGGAGGTTGAGCGAGAAACCCTGGAAGACCTCGTAATCCAGCGTCACAAAGGGCGAGAAGGAGAGGTCGTCAAAGCAGAAAACCGTTGCAAGGTTGACGAAACAGTAGTCATTGAAGCGGTACAGGGCGGAGCCGTACAGGTAGTGATGGTTGCTCCAGTTGCCGCCATATGCGGGGGAGCTTGCCGACGAGCGACCGTTAAAAAGGTATTCGGCAAGAACGTAGAGATCGCCCCCCAAAAGCGTATAGTCAAAGCCGGCGCCTAAAGAAAGGCCCTCGATACCCTCGGCGCTGTCGGCCTTCAGGGTGTAAAGAGCGTCGGCCACGAGACCCAATTCCAGGTCTGCCTTGACTGAAAGGCCGAAACGATGAATCCCTGCCCCGTCGGGGGTTTTGCCAAAACTGGTTTCTCCGAAACCTTGTGTTTCGTATGCGTAGAGGGCCTGGAGGCTTGCCCTGTCCCAGTGCTTGTCCAGGGAAAGGCCCGGAATAAAACCGCCGCCGTCCGACGCAAAAGGATTATTTGGCGCTGCTGCGAAAGGCATCAGTTTGAGGGAATCCGCCGGGTAAAAAGAGAAGTCCACACCAAGGACACCCCGGAGCCTCGCGTTAAGCGCAAGGGGGTTGCGCGGGTTCAGGAAATCAGAGGAACCCCAGACCTGCCCATACCCGAAAGCCATGCGGCGCAGCCCCGCCTCGGTGTCAAAATGTTCGCCGTTAATCCTAAAATAGAGGCGTTCCAGTTCCAGGCCCGCAGCATAGTTCTGTCCGTAAATAATGGGGGTGGAGGCGAAAAAGGGGCTTTGGTTTGCCCCTCCAAGGACTGCGGCGCTCTCAAGGTAATTCCCGGAAATGGCAATGAGGTTAAACGCCGTGTAGAGGGCGGCCCTCTCCCCGGTTCTCACCCTGAGCCTGAGATTGGCGTATTCCTCAAGGCCGAAGGAATGGCGAGGCGCATCCCCTGCCCCGACGGTGTAGTTAACGGTGCTGTCCAAAACACCCGACAAGTCTTGCGCTGAAAGAATAGCGCCACTGATCGTGAAAAGTGCGATTGCAAATAAAAAAGTTAGTTTTCTCATAATTAATACTCTCCTAAAAAAGGGAATGGGAGTAAGGGAGTAGGGGAGTAGGGGAGTAGTGTGCGAGGTTAGGAAGTACAGCTAGTTGTCAACACGCGCAGATTACTAACAACAACCCTACTCCCTTATTCCCCTGTTCCCCTGTTCCCTTATCTTTGCAAGTTGCGCTGGCTGAAGACCGAGTCGGCGATGGGCCTGTCCAAAACAACATTTCGCATAATGAAGGTGGTCTTGCTTCCCCTTCTGAGCAAGTCCATGATTTCCGTCTCCACTGGAAAGCGGCGGCCCGCTATTGTTTCCACTTTNAGCATATTGTACTCCTTGAGTTTGGCCCCCGAAAGGGCAAAGAGTTCGTAGTGNAGAAGATCCCCTGTTTCCCTATCCAGCCAGAGTTTCCTTTTGGGGTAGCTTTCGGTGCGGCTCTTCGCATTAAGCTCAAGCACCCAGGCCTGCCTGCCGTTCCATGTTTCCGAGCCTGAAAGAACCGGGTCATAGCGGGAAGAAAGGCTCGCGTTATCAAGCGTGTCTTCGTAGGACATATCGGAACCCATCATGGACTCTTTGAGCATATGGCCAGAGATGAGCATCACCTTTTCGGTGTCCGGGGAGTACACGTAAAGCCTGCCGCCTGTCTTGAGGTACTTTGTTCCCCTGTCCTCGGGATTGTTAAATTCGACGAAGCTGTCGGTGTTCCCCCTGGCCCAGCCTTTCAGGTTTTTCACGTAACGCCGGTTCTGGTACTCGATGATCATTTCCCCGTCGTACTCAATGGTGCTGTAAATCTCGTTGTCGTCAACCTTACGCAGCAGCTCCGCCGCCGTCGGTGTCGTCAACGAAGCCGGCGTTTGGGAAAAAGCTATAGCCGCAGTAACTGCGAATAACGCGACTAAAACAAATATTCTTTTGTCCATGTCAAAACCTCCTGTTAATTATCAACTTCAAAATGATTCTCACGGAGACACTGAGAACACAGAGTAATTTTTTTTACTACTCCGTGCCCCTGCGCCTCTGTGCGAGGTTCATATAATGTTTCTATCGTCTTAACGCCTCAACCGGTTCCACGAAGGCGCTTTTCAGCGACGGGATCAGGGTGAAAAGCGATGCCACTACAACGCCCATGAGCCATGCCCGCAGAAGTATAAAAGGGCTGAAGCTGAAGAAAATCGCGTTGCCCATGGGTAATTCGCTGAAGGTGTCCCCGTAAAGATCCCCCATGCGAAATGGATAATTGGACCCTATGCCGGAAAGTATTCCCCCGACAATAATTCCGGCAAGAGCGCCTAACGACGCGAGGAAAATTGATTCAAAGAAAAACACCTTTACAATCTCTGCGCGGGTCATGCCGAGGCAGCCCATCATGCCGATTTCCTTGATACGTTCATGGATGATCATCACCACGGTGTTGATAATCAGGAAACTGGCCACGATAAGAAATACCAAAAAAATGATGGTATATATGGGCTGTACTATATCCATCACCGCGACCCAATAATTGTCCCGCCATTCGGTGACGACATTGTCGTTTCCCAGCATATTCCGCACAGCGGTGGTGATTGGGCCGCTCTGTTTTTCATCATCAGCGTAAATCACCAGGGACTGGGTTCCTTCGTCCAACACCAATAGCCGCTGGAGCCTTTCAATATCCACAACGATGTACTGTTCGTCAATTTTGATATAATCGAAGTTGAAGATGCCGGTGATTACGGGACTCCAGATCTTATCCGAGAACTGGGCTGAAACCGTCTTAAGGGGGATCTCGTCCCCAATGGACAGTCCCGCCTTGTGGGCAAAGACATGCCCGATGGCACACTCGTTGCTTCCCGGCACGGGCCAGCGGCCTTCCAAAAGGCCGTCGTTGCGGTCGGTCATATTGAAATGATTCACCGTCATTTCATCCGCTATGTTAAGGCCCCACAGTACCGCATGCTTAACCGTGTTTTCCTGCAATGTCGCAAGTGTCGCAATCCGGGGAAATACCGCGCGAACACCGGGAATTTCCATGATGTTAGACGCAAGTACTTTCCAGCTTGCCCCATCCGCCACCGGGTACTGCACGGGCATATATTCGCTTTCAGCCTCGTAAGTTGATGACACCGCCTTGACGTGCCCCAGCTCGTACACCTGTACCGTATCGTTGATGCTCCTTATCATCCCGTCTATCATGGATGAATAGATCACGATGAAGAACACGGCTATTCCCACGGCGCTAATGCAGAATATCGTCCGCCGTTTGTTACGCCAAATGTTACGATAGGCGATTTTTATTAAGGTCCCGGTTCCGCCGTGTTTGTATTCGTTTTCCATATCGCCCTCCTATTCAAACCTTAGGCTGTCGGTGATGGGCATCTTCACCGCCCGGCGGGTGGGGAAGAAAGCCATGAACGACGCAAGCAG
>JGI24698J34947_10000353_pt1 | contig 20508 bp, 22 predicted proteins | sample TergutMp193P3_FD_34947 | JGI IMG/M metagenome (IMG submission 34947) | reverse complement strand
CCCCCACCATTGGCGATAGATATGGAGCCGGGGGTTCCGGGCGTCGTGACCGGTGGCGGTGGCGGTGAGCCTGAAATCGTTACCCACCCAGAAAAAACATTTGCCCCTGATCCAGCAGTGACATTGCCAGACGCGCTCAAGGACGAGGGGCTTAAGGCAACACTCCCATTGTTGCTACTCATCTTGCCTGTCAAGGGCACGGGGAGGCTCTGGCTTGAGCCGGAGACGATGATGTAGTGTTGACTATCCCTATGAGTCAAGCTTCCGCTTGCCGTGTACGCCATTATCCCCTCCTTTCCTTTCTCATATCATGTCCCCCTCTTTCACGGTCGCGGGGGCGCTTATCGAGGGCGGCGTGCCGGGCGTGGTCACGGGCGGCGGAGGGGGCGCGATGTAAGTGACGGTGAATGGCAGGGTCAAAGACTGGCTCCACCAGCTAGAAGCGCCATTATCGTTATAACTAAATGTTACCTTGATGGTGCCGCTTGTCGTCCCGCTGTTTATGACGACGCTGTTATTGCCATAGTTGGAACATCCGCTGATGGCCCTAATATGCACGTCTCTAATCGAGACAACGCGTCCCATGCTGGCAGGGTAGACATTGACGCCGCCGAAATCAGTAATGTATCCTTGATCGTCCGTTTCGGTAGTGTATAGTCCAACGATGATGGGGTACTCCACCGAATCCATGTAGGCTATAGTGGCATTAAATGTCCCGCTGCTGCCATAGGGGACGCTCGCGGAGCCCGTTACCCTGTATGCCATATTTCCCCCCTAGCACTCCACCCGTGCGAGCGCCTCGTTCCAGACGCCGGATATTATCTCCAGCCCGTCGAGGCTCTCGAACGTCACGAGGAACGGGTTAGTCGTTATGTCGGTGAACAGCCCGTTGTTCACGTTCTCCAGCCTCGCCACGAGCAGGTTGATTATCCGCCACTGCTCCTCCTGGTCGGGGAAAAGCTCAGGCAAGCCGTTTGCCGTCCCCGTGCCGTCGAAGCCGATGGAGACCTTCCCCGGCGCGTCGCTGGACTTGATGAGCCCCGCCTTCACGAGGGTGGCGATGTTGATGACCTCGTCGGCGCTCTTGAAAATCAGCCTCAGCGCCTCAAGGATTTGGCTTGAGTGCGCCGCCTCGCTCTCGCCGCTCGGCATGATACCCGTCTCGCCCATGACCGCCTGGAAGAAGCCCCAGATGTCGTCGATGAAGTCGGCGGTGTACGGCGTGCCGTTCTGCCAGTCCGGCCCCGAGGCGTTGACCGCCTTGATGTGGGGGAAGTGCCCCCGCACGAGGTCGTCCCAAAGTTCCCTGTAGTCCTTCACGTTTCCCCCCTACGCCTCCCGGCGTTGGTCATTCGCTATAGCCCAAACCTCGCGGTCTCCCAGAAGTCGCCGCCCATGTCCTTCCACCTGAGCGCGGGCGACTTCGACGGCCCCGAGTCCGCGAGCCCGTTGGTCGCCTCGATCTCGTCGTCCATCTTACCGTTGAGCTCCCGCAGGAGCGCGTTCGTCTCCGCCATCGGGTCTTCGTCCTCGTCTTCCCCGCCCGCGGCCCTCTGCCTCTCAAGCTCCGCCTCGCGTGCCGTTCGGTACGGGTCTGTGTACGCGCCAAGCCCGTCGCTTGCGAGCGTCGAGGCGCTCCCGGTGAGGGTGATGTTCATTTTGTCCTGGAAGCCCTGGATTCCCTCCACGTTCCTTGCGGCGCTTGCCCCCGCCTGCGCCACCCTTTCCGGCATTGCCGCCGCCGCGTCACGCGCCGGGTCGAGCAGCGCCCGAAGCCCGTCCGTGGCGATGGTGGACTCGCTCCCCGTGAGGGTCACGTTCACCTTGTTCTGGAACGCCTGTATCCCCGCGGCGTTGCCCACCGCCGCCGCCTCCGCCGCCTGTACCTTCTCCGCGAGCCCAGCCTGCGCGGCGCGGGTGGGGTCGGCGAAGGCGTTGAGACCGGAGTTGAACAGGGTCGAGTCAGAGCCCGTCATCAGCACGTTCATGCCCGACTGGAAGTCGCCGATTGCCGAGAGCGCGTCCTTGGCGATGTTCCCTACGCCGGGGAGCTTGCTGGCTATCGTGAGTATGCCCTTGATCCCCTCGATGACGAGGTTGATCGGCGTGAGGAGCACCTTCATTATGGTCTGCCCGACGGCCCTGAACGCCTCGGGGAGCACCACGCCCACCCTCGCCGCGGCGGGGAGGAGGAACTGGATCGCGTCGAGGATGAGGTTGAACGGCGTGAGCGCCCACTTCATGACCGTCTGCCCCGCCGCCGTGAACGCCCCGCCAAGCACGGCCCCGGCCTGCGCGAAGAGCGGCATGAGGAGCTGCACGAGGTCGAGGATGAGGTTGAACGGCGTGAGGACGAACTTCATCGCGGTCTGCCCCACGACGATGAAGGCGTTCTTCACCCCGCCCACCTTCTGCGCGAGCTGCATGAAGGCGGCAACGGCCGCAATCACCAACGCAATAACAAGGCCGAAAACATTCGCTTTCATGGCAAGGTTTAGCTTTTGTTGTTCGATTGCCGTCAAGGTGGTCACCCCTTTCTGGACGGCGAGCATCGCGTTGTACGCCTGCCCCGCCACCGTCACGCCCTTGTACACGGCGACCGCCACCCCGAACGCCTTGATCGCGACGACTGCGGTGAGGATTGCCGGCCCGAACTTTGTAAGGAGGCTGTAAAGCGTCTTCCCAATGGAAAGCGCCCCGTTGAACCAGACCTCCAGTTTCGACGCGATGAGCTTCCTGTTCGCGTCCGCCCACGCCGAGACCCTCTGCACGACGCCGGTGATGAGGTCAGCGCCCTTTATCAGCGTCGGCATGAGCCCCACGGCGAGCTTGCCCGCCATCTCGCTTATCGCGTTCGTGAGGTTGCGCGAGGAGACGGCCCACGACTCGATGGGCTTCTGGTAGTCCCCCTGCGCGAGGGATGTCCTCTCCATTATGAACTGGTAGCGCATCATCGCCTGGCTTGTCCGGTCGAGGTCTTTCCAAATTTTGCCCTGCGCCTGCGCGAACGCCTCCATGTTCTTCACGGACACGTCGATGCCGATGTCCTGCAATGGCTTCGCCTGCCCCATCATGCCGCTCTTGATCTTGGCGAACGCCTCCTCCTGCGTGAGGTTGTAGAAGCTGGCGAGGTCGCCCGCGAGGCCCGCGAGGTTCGTGGACATCTCCACCGAGAGGTCGCCCTTTATCCCCATGCCGGAGAACAGCGACCCGAGCGTGCCCGTGAACTGCTTCGCCTGGAGCTCGGTGAGCCCGAAGCTCTTCCCCGCGCTTTTGGCGAAGGCGTTTATGTCCTTCTCCGCGCTGCCGAACACCGTGTGGACGATGTTCTGGACTTCTATGAGGTTCGAGGCGTAGGTGACGGCGCTTGAAAAGTTGCTCCGGATCGCGCCGACCGCCATCGTGAGCCCCTTGGAGAGGAGGTTCCCGATCGCCACGCCCTTGATCACGTCGCCCAGGCGTGACGCCTCCGGGATTACGGACTGGAGCGCGGCCTTTGCGCCGACGGCGAAGCGCTCCGCGCCCGCCTGCATCTTGCCGAATGCGGAGGCGGTGCCGGAGGAAAATGCGGCGACGTTGCCTTCCGCGCTCGCGAGCACGGGCGAGAACTTGTCGACTGCCGAGAAAATCGTCGCCACCGCGAACCCGTTCATTTTGCCCTCTCCGCCCTCTGCACTTCCATCACCATTTCATGCCAGCCGCAAAGCTGGCTGAAGCTCATGGACTCCGCGCCGATGGGGTCGCGGAACCGGAACGCCACGGGGTAAAGCCACGCGCTCATTGCCCCTACCCCATGAAAAAAACCAGCGCCAGGGCCTCCGCAACCCGGAGGTCGTCCCGCTTCAGCTCGCCGATGATGTCCGGCCCGAGCCCGGAAAGCTTGCCCAGGAGCGCCTGCATCCTCTGGTAGTACTCCGTCGGCTCGTAGTTGTCCATGACGCGCTTGTCCTTCCCGGCGGGCTCGCGGTAGGTGATCGTGTCCTTGCCGTCCTTGCGGCCCTTGACGGTCTGCACCACCATGATCCCGCCGTCCTCGTTGCGGGCGTTTTCGAGCGTCCCCAGCCGGTACGCCTCCTGCAACGTCTCAAGGGTCTGCGAGATGTTCGGCGCGATCTTCTTGTCGATCTTGTCCGGCTTAATCCTGTAGAACTTGAGGAGCTCCTTCACGCACCCCGCGGCGGACTCCTCCGAGAGGGCGTACTTTTCCTCGTCCCCCTCAATTGCCCATTTGTCCAATCCCATGCCTTCCCCCCTGTCATGCGCTAGAACAGCGTCCAGCCGTTCTCGTCAGCCAACAAAACCACGCCGACGTTGCCGCTCTGGGCTTTGTGCGGCTCCGCTATTTTGATATAGCCGTGTCCCCGGTACACTTCCTCCGCCGCGTTCTTGTAAGACAGGGGATACGGCTCAATGCGGTCGTTGAGGCCGATGAGTATTTGCATCTCATCCCCGGTCACCTTCAGCGTCAGCCCGTCCACTTCCTGCGACTGGCGCGTCATCACGTGGAACGCCCTTCCGGACGACATCTCGGTCTTGGTATCATACTTCGGCCTTCCGTCGCCCATGTCCGCGTCGGCGGTCGGTGAAAAGGTATACCCGTCAGCCGTCACGCTTATGACAGTCCCTACTACAGCCCTGCTACTCATGTTTTCTCCTTTACGCCGCTTTGGTGATTGCGATGGAAGTGTCCACGTAACACACCGTGTCCAATATCCCGCCCTCGCCCGAATAGATGAGGGAGAGGTTGTTGTTGAAGCCGCCGCCGTCAGTCCGTACCTGCACCGCCGTGGGCTCCTTCAGCTTTTTGATCGAGTACTCGGTGTCGTACAGCCACCCCTTCCGCATGAAGCTGTTGATGAGCGCGAGGTCGTCGTCCTTCACGTCGTCCGCGTCCCGCGCCTTCGCCTGGTCCCTGCTCTCGGTGACATTTGCCTTGTCCTTGACGACGGTGAAGCCCTTCCATTTTGCGGATGAGAAGTTTTTCACGAGGTTGTAAAGCACGTTTTGCGTAACGGAAATATTACGCACACGCCGGTACATATTGGACGGATCATCGGGATCGTCGGTCTGGTAGAAGCTCACCACGTCCGTGGAATACACCGCGCCGCCCTTGACGATGAGCGGGGAGACCCCGGCCTTCACGGCGAGGTCGCGGTTTGTGTACTCGGTCGTCCAGTCCTGCCCGCTTTCCCTCGCGACAATGCCGGGGTCGACGCCGGAAAGGACGAGGTCGATGTATGAGCCTTCTGCCATGTCGTTGGCGATCGCGGCCGCAACTCCCAAAAGCTCCGCGGCGATTTCCTGCGGGTGGGTAAGGCTTCCCGGTTTCACGCAGATGCCGTTACAGCGGTCTGCCTTGCGGGTTTTCGTGAAGTCGATGAGCGCCTGAAGCCCCGCGCTGCCTGTGGACACGTCGCCCACGAGCGAGCGGAACGGGCGGGCGACGGTGCGGGAGTAGAGCCCGGAGAACTCGTTGCCCTCCCCGACGTACTTCGAGAGCGCGTTGAGGGCCTGCGTGTCCTTGCCGTAGCCGTGGGCGATGTCGGTGTAGAAGTTCTCGTTCGCGCTGTCGCCCGAGCCGAGCCCCTTCTCAAGGCCCTCCGCGAGGTCGGGGACGCCCGAGCCGCCTCCCATCGCAATTATGGAGCAGGAATAGCCGGGCGGCAGGGCCTCGTCCTCTGCCTCCCTCTGGTTCACGGCGATGGTGATCCCGTTCCCCCACGGCCCCTTCGACTTCGCCGTCAGCATGACCGAGCCCGAGCCGTGCGTCGCCGTCACGGGGCAGGAGAGGTCCCTCCCCAGCGCGATGGCGATCCGCTCCGCCGTCGTGGCGTGGTCGTCGGAGGCGAGTACGGGTATCTTGTACGGCTTCCCCGCGACATAGAGGGCGAGGATACCCTCCCCGTGCGACGCCTCCACGTTTATGATGATTTGCCCCGTCGCCGCCTGCGCGGTGTCCGCCTCCCCCTGAAGGAGGAGGTACACGGGGACGGAGTTCTTCGTCCCGCGAAATGCCGCGAGCGCGAGGCGGTGCGCCATGCTCCCCCAGCCGGAGCGCCCCGCCACGTCCCCAGGGGACGTTACGAGGAACGGCTTGCCGATAGGGGCGCAGTCGGCGTATGCCGGGTTCTGCGTGGCAATGAGGAGGTACTTGCGGGATAATACAGATGCCTCGCCCATAAATACCGTGTTCTGGACACCGGCCCCCACGCCGGCGGCCATCGAGTTGCTTGAGATGTTTCCCATAAAATCTCCTTCCGCCTCCCGGCGGTAGTTGCCTAAATCGTTTACCGCTTTCCTGCTAAGGTCAAGCGGTCGCCCCCTGCTTTGACGAATCGCCGAGGTCGACAACCGTGTCCACCGGGCCTTCCCCGGCGCTTACCCCCTCCTCGCCCGTCACCACCTCCGGGCATTGCGCCAGGAGCGTGATGGTCGCGGCCCCCGTCACGATGGAGCCCATGGGCTCGGGGTTGTACTTTTTCATGCCCGCCACCCAGCGGTTCGTCACGTAGTCCGTGCCGAGCCTGCGGTTCTCCGGCATCATAATGACGTTGTACAAAATTGACAGCAGCCCTTCCATTTTCTCGTCCAGGAGCAGGCGGGCGCTGTCGCCCGCGGCGAGCGCGGCGGCGTACTGCTCAGGCGTCGAGTCGGGGTTTTCCAGCGCCTTGCGGTTTACCGCCGCCTTCGTGCCCGCAAGGACATGGATGAGGTAGGTCGGGTTGTGCGTGTACGGGCTGTTGCCGGACGACTTCCCCCTGTCGAAGGAGCCCTCGGCGTAGAAGACCGTGACCTGCGGCTTCTCGAAAATGCTCTCCGCGTCGCCCCTGCGGCGCTGCGGCGTGATTACCGCGTACCTGCCCTTCGCGTTCTCCTCCAGCAGGCGGGCAAGCGACGCCTTGAGCCTAAACGCCTCCATCGCCAGCCTCCCCTTCCTTGTCCCCCACTTCTACAAGGAATAGCGCCACCGTCCCAAAATTGCGGTTCGGCCTCGCGATCCCCCCCTCGTCCGTGACGTAGTGCTTTAGCGGCGCGCCTATAATCGGCCTCTCCGGGATTATGACGCCCCAGACCTCGCCGCTCTTCGGCACGCGCAAAAGGCTGCTTTCCCTGAGCTTCACCACCGGCGAGTGGACGATGTACTCCTCCCCCGTCTCGGGCGCGACTTCCTTGTGGCTCCAGAGGACGCGCCCCGCAAGCTGGCCGCCCCTTGCCGTTTTGTCGATGCGCTCGCCGTCCGGCGATATCAGCGTCACCGGCACGGCGAGCTCGCCTTCGACGGTATGGGACAGGTCGGACTCGGCGAGGGCGCGGACGTTGGTCACTTGCCTGCTTCCCCCTGCGGGTGCGCGCCCTGCGGCGCGGGCTTTTCGGGCGCCTTGTCCTTCTTGGCAAGCTCGGCTGCGCGTTCGGCGCAGAGCTTCTTGATGTTTTCGGGCGCGTCCGGCGGCAAATCGTCGCCCTCGCGCCACGTCTTCCTTCCGGCGCTGTACGTGATTCCGGCGGGGATTTTCATTTGTCACCGCCTGTGTTGTCGCTGGAGGGTGCGGCACCGCTCTTTGCGTCAGCTTTTTTCGCGTAGCCGAGCTTGATAAGGCGAGCGGCATTCTTGTCGTCCACCTCGATGACCTTGCCCGGCTCGTGGTTGTCCACTTTGCCTTTGATTACCTCGATTTTCATGCCGCCTCCAATACGTCGTAAACGCCGACGCTGTCGATCTGGTGCGGGACGAAAAGCGGCGCGCTTTCGAGCTGGAGCGTCCTGCCGCGCCCGTCCTGCTCAATCCACGAATGGGGGAAGCGTGACACGGCGGCGAAATTGCCGTAGAAGTTTTGGATCGCGCCGTAATTCATGTCGTACCTCGCGTTCTGCGAAAGCATGAGGAGCTTGCCGCTGGGGACATACGGCTTCACGGTGCCGTCGAGGTCTTTGTACGTGCCGCTGTAAATCCACACGTCAGCGCCGCCAAGCTCGATAAAGTTGCCGAGGTAGCTCACGCCGGGCTCGACCGTGCGAAGGGTGATTTCCCCGCGCTCGACTTTGAACTGGGAGAGGTGGGAAGTTTTGGCGTCGGGGCTGAATATCTTTATAAGGACATTGCCGACATCCCAGGCAAGGACAATGTCCGTCGGTGCGGGCGCGCCTGTCTTGGTTATGCCCGCGATTCTTTCCCGCAGGTATTCAAGCACGGCATTAAACCCCGTGTTTGCATTCCACGGTATCGCAGGCGATCCCGTCTGGGTCAGGCCGTAGGGGATAACCCTTATAACCTGCCCCTTGACGTTGCGGATTGTGGTTTGCCCGAGGGTGAACGCTTCCGCCCTCTGGCGTTCCTCCTCCTGCTCAATATTGCGGTGAAGCTGGTCAAGGTCGTCAACAAGCTGCCTTGCGGCCCTTGACGCGGGGCCGCCGTCGTCAAAGACGGTCTCGTTTGCCGAGCGGGTAAGGAATTTATCCGCCTCGCTTGTCATCTTTACCCTGATGTAGGGTATCTTGTAGGACTCGGTCGTATACCCGGCCCTCTCCATCACGACGCCTTCCTGCACGGGGAACACATACGGGACTATCCTCTGCCCGCCTTTTTCGATGTCAATGGTGATAGTGTCCGTGGGGTGCTGCAAGGTATTTGTCTGAAACCTGCGGAAAAACTGAGGGTTCGGTTCCATTTGGCGTAACACGCCGACCATACGCCTCGTCTCATACAGGCTTATCATGTTATCAAGCATTCAATTCTCCTTTCGTCGTCTCGACGATAGTTATGCGAAATTCGGGGTTGGGTACTGCCTCCCGGCGTTCCGCCCCGCCCCGGTATCAAGCCGCCGGCACGGTGTCCTTGACGTAGATGTTGAGGGCGCGGAGGCTGTCCCAGTCCGCGTCGCCGATGTCCGCGTTTCCGGCGAGAATGAGGTGACGCCTTGCGAACTCGCCGGAGAGGTACACGACTGCCGTGGCGGGGCCGCCCGAGGCGTCGGTGTCCTTCTCAAGCACGCCGAAGGGGGTGCCGCCGGGGGCCATCGCGGCCCCGGCCCTCGTGACGACCGTCCCGCGCTTCAAGGAGCCGGACGGGACTGTGACCCATGCGGTTGCGCGTGGGAAATCGCCCGCAATGAGGTTGTCGGGGGTGGTGCTTCCGGTGTTCATTTCTTCGCCTTCCTTCTGTCAAGTTCCGCCTGTATGGCGGCGTCGAGTTCCTTCTCGGCGGCTGGGGTGAGGCTCGGCGCCTCGCCGCCCACCGCGCCAAGCTCCGTCGTCTGCTCGATCGCGGCGGCGGTCCTCGCGGCCTCCACGCCTGCGTCGAACAGGGTGACGGCGGCGTCGAACGCGTCGATCCCCTTCCTGCCCGCCAGCACGTCGCCGGCAAGGGCCTTGACTTGATCCGGGTATGCCTTTGACGTTAAAATGCCAATCACCCGGTCAACCTTCGCGGAATGCTCCGCCTTTGCCTCCTCCGCCCCTGCGGCCCTCGCCTCGCTTTTCAGCTTCTCGACTTCGGCCGCGGCGGCAGGATTCGCTTTCAAGAGTTCGGACAGATCCATAGCCTGTTCCCCCTGCGTTTTTCCCGCCAGGGCGGGAGTATTTGTATCCCCTAAATAGGGAAATTCTACTGATAACAATTCGTCAACTTCGGCCTCTGTAAGCGGCTCCCCGCTTTGCAGTTTTATGAAAATAGGATAAGCATCGGCGACAGCCATAAGTTGTCTTAAGGTAACCGGCGTTCCGTCGGTCTCCTCCACGGCAGCTTGCGTGATGTCCGTGGTAAGCCCGTCGATCATGCCCGCCCGGATTGCGTCCTCGTGCTCGCTTGACGGGTCTTTTGCCACGAGGAGGCCGCCGCGCCCGAAGTGTTGCGCGATGTGCCCCGGCGTGACGCCCCTGCTCTCTGCGACGTGGTCGTAGAAGATGCGCTCGAGGGCGTCAAGCTGCGCCTTTATCGTCTCCCTGCCGTGCTCGGTGGAAACGTCGGGCCTCTTGTCCGGCGCGTTGGACGAGGTGATCACCACCTCGCGGATTCCGACGCTCTCCTCCCACTTCGACCAGTCGTAGGTCGCGACCAGCACGCCGATGCTGCCTACCCTGCTAGAGGGGCCGGAGGCGAGTATCCTGTGCGCGGGGCATGAGATTTCGTATGCGGCTGAGGCGAGGAGGTTCCCCGCGTGCACCTCGGTGGGCTTCTCCGCGGCGAGGGTCTTGTGCGCCTGCCACGTCTCGTCGCAGCCCGCGAGCGTGCCGCCTGGTGAGTCCACGTCGAGGGTTACCCGTGCAATTGCGCCGTCGTTCCTTGCGCGTTCCATCGCGGCCCGGATAGTGCCGTAGGCGACGCCCTCGTAGCCGAAGAAGCGGTCCCACAGGTCGGGGCCTTCGGGCGAGAGGACGCCCGCGATCTTGATGTGCGCGGTGTCCCCTTCGACGGAGTAGATTTCGTCCACCGCCTCGGCGCTCCCTGGGCCGTGGACGGCGATGGTGTTCCCGTACAGGTCGGTGAGCGCCTTGAGGTCGTCAAGAGACGCGGCGGCTTTTTCCCTTAAATACCGTTCGAGAAAATCACGCTCGGCGCAATAGAGAATTTCCTTAATGCTCCCCTCCCCTACGCCTCACGGCGTTGGTTCCCATGCCCTAAATCGTTTACCGCTTTTTTGCTAAGGTCAATACCCCCATGCAATTTTTTTGCCATTTCAATCTTCGCCCCCCTCGCCCTTTTCGTCGCCCGCCTTGTTGCCGCCGCCGGAAAAGCCCCACGGCGGGGAGGGGAGGTTCTTGTACCCCTCGCGGAGGCTCGCGCAGTTCGACTCGAAGTCGGAGTCGTTGTATTCCTGCGCCGTGTCCTCAAAGGTGGTCGCCCCAAGCTCAAGCGCCATTTTCGCCGCGCTCATCGTCACCTCGGGGTCAATCACGGGCATCGGCAGCCCCTGGAACCTGTGCGCCATCCACGCGGCGCGGAGGCGCGGGTCCGCCCATCCCGGCGCGCTTGCGCGGCCGGAGGCGATCTCGCAGGCCTCCCACATCTCGCGCATCGGGCCGAGGACATAGTAGTCAAGCTCCCAGCGGCGCTGCACGATTACGCGCCAGTCAAGGATGAGCGTGGCGCGGGAGGCGGAGTAGTTGCTTTCAAATTGCTTCAGCACGGTCTGGACGCTTGTCCCCCTCGATGCGGCGATGTGCCCAAAATAGGCGTCGACGAACACGTTGAACACCTGCGAGGGGGAGGTGTCGCCGAATGGCTTCAGCTTCTGTTTGCCCTTAAGGCCGAATATGCCCCAGCCCCCGGGCCTGTTCTGGCTCGTGTGCGGTATCTCGGCGTGGAAGGGCTCAAGGGATTCCTCGGTGACGTTCTCCGCGTCGGGGGACGGCTCCGGGTCGCTGCCGAACTGCTTCGCGGCAGGCCCCGCGCCGGGGTTGTCGAGGTTCCTGAACGGGTCGTCGGCGGGCTCGTCCGACTCGCTCTCGACCGTGAACGAGATGTTGCTCTGGTTTTTCGCCTTCTCGACCTGGGCAAGCGTGTAGTCTAGGATGTTTTCGAGGTCCTGGATGCAGACGGCGTAGGGCGACACGCCGCGAAGCTGCCCCGCGTAGTCGATTTCGGCCATCGCGTGCAGCATCATTATCCTGCCGCCCCTCCCGACGCGGGGGATTTCCGTCATGCGCGGGAGGCCGTCCGCGCCCGTCCCCCAGACCTTGTAGGCAACCTCCTCCCCGTCGGCGTTGCGCACGATGCCCTCGCGGTCCAGGGGCGGGTTAAGGCTCGCCCCGGTCGCCGTCCATGTGTAGCCTGACTCGCGGATCTGGTCGGGGTCGAGAATCTCGAAGCGGAGTGGCGAGAGCAGGGCCGGGTCGCTGTGGTAGGAGAGGGCGACGAACAGCTCGCCGTCGCGGTCGAGGCATTTCTGCATGAGGCGCTGCGCCTGGAAGAAGTTGTATTTCCCGCCCCGGCTCGCCCTCTGGCTCATCGCCCACAGCTCGAAGCGGGCCTTGTCGTCGGCGGCCCACCCCTTCGCGGCTTCGGGCGTAATGCCGAGGAGCTTGTATTTCGGTTCGGGGGAGAGGTTGAGTCCCTGCGCGACTACGGTGTCGACGCCGCTTTGAATGAGGGCGCGGAGCTGGAGGGACTCGTGCGACCGCGTCCTTACCTGCTGGCGGATTTCGGCATGGTCGAGGATGAGGGTTGACCGGGAAAGCCCGCCGTCGAACTTCTGCCCGTAAAAGCGGGTGGTGGAGACGCCGTCGTAGTCCGTGGTTGCTTTGGGCTTCGGGGCTTGCTGCGGCTTTTTTTCGCCCGTGAAGAATGCTCTTAGGTTCGCGAAAAATCCCAAGTCTTCCCCTCTCTGTCTCCCGACAGTGAAAATACCCCTAAATCGTCACACGGCTTTTTGCTAAGGTCAAGTGGTTTTTAGGCGTGGCGGTTCGTGCCGAACGTCCGGATCCCGCCGCCCTGCAGCGAGCGCTCAAGGGCGTCAATCTGCTCCTCGTAATATTCGAGGGCCTTTTGAAGCTCGGCTATTTTCCGCCGCCGCACGTTCTGGCTCCCCTCGCCGTCGCTGATGGCGTAGGACTCGATGTCCCCGACCTCGGTGAGGGCCTTCAGCGCCGCGAGCGTGCCGTCACGGAGTTCCTCGTAGTACGCGATGCGCTTTGCTGTTTCCGCCCTGCTTGCCATGCGTAAATCGTCCACTACCTTTTTGCTAAGGTCAAGCCCTGATTTTTGGGATTACCATGTTCGGGTTCTTTTCGAGGCGCTCCAGCACGAAGCGGCTGTTTACCTGCAATATCTGCATTGAGGAGGCCCCCTGCGACTGGAAGTAGAGCCTCCAGTTCTGCACCTGCGCGGCGAGCCAGATGTCGGCGGCGCAGAGGTTGTAGACGCGGCAGTCGAGCGCCTCGTTCCGGGGGCCGACCTTGTGGAAGCTGCCGTCCGTGCGCTTCTCCTCCGCCGTGAGCATGTCGAAGTATTCCCTGGGGTAGTCGACGGGGAACTCGCAGAAGCCGGGCTTCTGCGGCTCGCTGGGGATGCGCTCTATCTTCAGGCGGTTGTAGAGCAGGGTCTTGTAGTAGTTCGTGCTGATCTCGTAGACGACGTTGCCACCGAACCTCGCCTCGCGCCAGCGGCGGTAGTTCCCCGCGCCGGGGATGTCGCCCTTCTCCCTGCTCTTCCTGTCGGCCTTGATGAAGCCGAAGCCCTTCGACGGGAACGTGTTCACCCACTCGCCGCAGAACTGGTAGACGACGTCCGCCTGGTCGCCTGAGTCTATGAAGACGATCTGCACCTTCATCTGTGTGCCGTCGGCGCGGGTGAACAGGAGGCCGCCCCCCTTCGCCCACTCGTCCAGCTTCTCCCACGCGCCCGCGAATGCGTCGTCCGTCGCGCCCTCGAAGCGCCTGTAGAGCACGCTCCACGTCCTGTAGCCCAGCCCGTGCCCCAAAACCTCAAGCTCAAGGCGCGGCGGGTTCCTTTCGTCCTTCTCGCTGCCCTTCTGCACGTCCACGGCCATCGAGAGGAACAGCACGTCCTTTGGCACGGTGCCGGCCTTGTAGCCGCCCCGGAGCTCGATGACCTTCTCGGCCTTCGGGCGCTGGCCTGAGTCCTTGTACGGGAGGCCCTGGTAGATGTTGACATAAGCCCGCATGGCATCGGGGCCTTCCTCCTCCGCTTTTTTCTTCGCCTCGTACACGTCGCGGAACGTCAGGGCGCCCAGTGGCGAGTACAGGGCATTGATGCTGTACGAGCGGCTGAAGGGGTCGTCTGTTTTCCTTGTCGGCTCCCACCGCGCAGGCTCGACCTTCTTGCGCGGGTCCCTGCGGCAGCGCGGGCTGTCGGAGTAGAAGGTTGACTTGTCCTGGTTCCGTATCGGCTCCCCGCAGCGCTCGCAGAGGTAGTACACATCGAGGGTTTTCCCGCCCTCCGTCTCCGCCTTGAGCCCGAAGCCGGAGCCGTCGTCCACGTCGAGGCGCAGCTCGATGTGTTCCCCGCACACCGGGCAGGGGACGAGGAACTTCCGGCAGTCGCCCTCCAGGTACAGCTTCCAGATGGCGGACGCCTCGAAGGTGGTCGGGGAGGAGAACGCGCAGAACTTCCGGCGCGCCCCCCATGACATCGAGTGCCCCTTGAGGATGTCTACATAGGAGCCCTCGCCCGTCGTCGTCATCTCGGGGGTCCCGTCCACCTCGTCGAGGAATATGCACCTTGAGTTTTTTTGCCTTCGGGCCTCCACACTTGCGCTCGACATGATGTCGAGCTTGCCGCCTGAGTACTCGATGCGCTTTGCCGTCGCGGGGCTTCGTTTGTTTTTGTTATTTGAAAATTGCGCTATGAGCCGGTCCCTGTAGCCCATCGAGTCGATGACGCCCATTATGCTTTCCTGGCTCCATTGCTTGGCGAGGGACTCGCTCGCGGTGGCGTATATGATGTCCGTGGGCCACGCGAACATCCAGTAGGCGATGCAGTTTTCCATCGAGGTCGTGAGCCCCACCTTCCGCGACTTGAGGACTATTGTGTTGACGACCGGGGAGTATGGCGCGAGGTTCTCGCAGATTTCCCTTTGGTAAGGGGTGCGTTCGTAATGGTACGGCCCCGGCCATGGGGTGTTTGCCGGAAGGACGCGGCGAGCTTCAGCCCAGGCAACCACGGATGCTGGCGGCGGCTCCGTGGGCTTTAGATCGTTCTGCGCTATCAGGAAGTCGGCGTCATTCATGAGCCCGTGGCCTTTCCTTTTTCCTTGCGGCGGGCTTCGGCTCTGGGAGAGCGTCTTTTATTTCCACAGCTTCAATGCGCCTGAAGAATTTGTTTATGGTGGCCTTGACGGCGGCGAGCGCGTTGTATATCTCGCCGTCGATGAGCTTCTGTATTTTAAGCGTCCGGTCGGCACCCCCCGCATCGCATACCGCGACGATGGTGTCGGAGAGGCCGGGACCTATCTGAAGGAGGACCCCCCGGTCGATGCTGTACATCTCGCCGAAGGCTTGGGCGACGAGGGCGCGGTCTATGAGCTCGCCGCGCTTCTTCCGGTTGTCAAGCTGGAGCTTGACTGCCCGCTCCTTCTCGTACAGCTCCCGCCACTCGGACTTTTCTTTTCTGGGTTTCCCAAAATTTGCGAAATCGGATACGTGGTACAGGTCGACGCGGCCGCTCTTGCCGGCTGGCTTTATGCCGTTCGCGTCCCTGAAGGCCTCGATGGCCTGGCGCGTGACGCGCTTGTCCCTCGCTATCTCGGCGATTGCCACTGTTTTCATAAGTTAAAGATTTCGCGCTTTTTTGCTAAGGTCAATGGCTAATCTCCAGCCACGCCCATGATCGTCCATATTTTATATGTTCTACAATGTAAGGTTTAATATGAAATTTCCGTGCAATGATGGACATCCTCAATCCCGCCTGCAAGTCTATCTTGATTAGCCGCGCGGTCTCTTCGGTGATGACAACGCTTGGGTGATTCTCTCCTTTGCGTCTCCCTTTTCTGGTTATACCTGTTTTACAATGTGCCTCAACTAAGGCTTTTTGCTTCTTTCTCGCTTCCCTGATTTTACAACGGATTTCCTCTGGCGGGTTCTTGTTCGCCTCGCTGATTTTCCGACGCGTCTCCTCTGTGTGTTTTTGTACTCCCTTTGCTCCTTTATTCCAGGGCGTGAGGTGTTTGCCGAACATCGGATTTTTCTCGCCTGCTCGTTTACCTTTTGCGGCTTCACTCATTTTCCGGCGCGTATCTGGTGATAGAGAAAACCGGGCCCCTCCATCCGTCCCGTTGTATCCTTTCTCTGGGTTCATGGAGTCGTAATGCGCTATCCACCGCTTCTCCTTCGCGTCCAATTCCTCGGCGGTATCGGCAGAATCGATTTGTTCCCAGAGGAAGCTGTTAAATCCATGTTCCAAAATAGCAAGCTGAAAAGAAGAGCGCCTATCGCCTTTTTTCGCACGATAAGCGTGTTGGCCTTTACGTTGTTTTAACGATAATATCGTCTGCCCGACATAGACTTTGCCGTCTACTGTATTTGTCGCTTTGTAAATTATGCCCATAGCCTTACCTCCTGTAGGTTGCCAGGAGGTCGTCCCTGCCGCTCTATGAGGGCAAGCTGAAAATCGAGGGACTGGCTGGTTTCGGTGCCTTGCATCTCAGACGCAAGGTTACTTTTTGTGCCGCTGGATACGGGATTCTTCATCGCCTCCAGGATTGCCGTGACCTGCGGCTCGGTGAGCAGCGTGAGCCTGCCGTTCTGCGTCCAGCCCGCCCTGTGGGCGTAGCTGGCTACCGTGCTGTAGGAAGCCCCGGTGGCCTTTGCGACCTCCCTGAGCGTCATCCGCCTGCCGTTCTGGCTTGCCGACGTGTCATCTTTCATAAACGGATTTGGCCTGTGAGGGGGAGGGATAAGACGCTTGAGGGTATTGTATCGCGGTTTTGGCGGCGCTGTCAAGCCATTGTTTTTCTGACAATCCCCGTAACATTCTGCCGCGCAAAACCGCCGCAACCCCTTGCGGCACAAGGAAATGCGCGTGACATTTTGTGTGACAATCCGCATGACAAAACGGCGGCTATCTACTTGAACGTCTTCTTCATTTTGGTGAACTCGCGCTCGATGTTCGCGTTGTGCGTCATCGTTACCCACGCCTCCGTGATTTTGGCGAGAGCGGCGCCGATCCAGTCGAAGCGCCGGGGCTGTGCCGGTTCCCTGAAGGATTGCAGCATTTCCACCTCGGGCTGCCCTTGCTCCGTCGTCCCCCCGGTAAACCCATAAAGGCCATGAGGGAACTTTGCGCTCTTAATCTTGAACCGCTTCTTCCCCTGCCGGTGCAGAATTGATAGTTGCGCCGCGACGGGCAAGCCATACGGTATATCATCATCCACTTCCGGGAACTCCGCGCCGGGAATCATGCGGTTTGCCCTCGCGACAATGTTTTTCTTCTGGCCGCCACGTCCTCCCTTAAGGGTTGGCACCCTCTGGCGGGTGTCGGGTTTACCCAATGGCTCAATAAAACCTGTGAACGCCGGGTTATTCGCAACCCCCACGCTACCGGCAACGCTCTCAAGGTTTGCCGGTGTCGCCCTCTGATATCTCATCTGGCGTAATACGAAGTCTGGCCTCCTGCTTGTAAACTCCCAGGTAATGGCGGCGGCGCTTTCTTCCCGGAACTTGAAGGCGATATTATTCAACGTATCGGCCTCCGCTTTGCGTATAACGGCGGGGAGCTTACCTAGCTCCTTTGCGAAAGCCTTAAGCCCTGCGCCGTTGAATGAAAACGCGCCCATTATAAGCCCGCCCTTGCGGTCTGCCAAAAATCCTCCCCGCCCATCGCGCCATAGCGGAGCTTCTTCGGTGAGTTCGGGCCGCTGTCCGCAAGATCCCCGATAGCGCCCGTCTGGTCTTCCACAAGTTTATTTTGAGTTTGCAGTAAACCGATCATCTCGTCCCATTTGTCCGTCTCCGGGCTACTTGTAACGCCGACGGACTCCGGGTTTTCCGCAACGTAGGCGGCGCGGTGGCGGTCGTAAGAATCGAAAAGGAATCCTGCGGGATCGCTCGTCAGCGTGGACGTGCTGCCGGTGAGGGTCATATTCATTGCGTCCTGTAAGCCCTGAATGCCTTCGGCCCTTGAACGGCCCGTCGCTTCGGCTCCGGCCATCTTGTCGGGTAGGCCCTCGATGGCGGTCTTCATCGGGTCGGCAAGCGCCGCAAGCCCGTCAGCCGCTATCGTGGACGTGCTTCCTGTGAGCGCGGTATTCATGGCGTCCTGGAACGACTGCAAGCCCTCGACGCCCGGCATTACGGCGCTTTTGGCAGCCGCCATTTTATCCGGCAATCCCGCGGCGGCGTTACGCGCCGGGTCCAGGAGAGCGCCCAAGCCGTCACTCGAAATCGTCGATGTGCTGCCGGTCAAAGTGACATTCATTCTGTCCTGGAAGCTCTGGATCCCCGATACGCCCTGCATCGCGCCCGCCTCAGCGGCGGCGATTTTGTCAGAGAGTCCCGCCTGGGCTGCCCTTGTCGGGTCGGCGAATGCGTTGAGGCCGTCGCTTAACAGCGTCGATTCGCTTCCCGTGAGCATGGTGTTCATGTTTCGCTGGAATTGATCGACGGCTTCAAGTGCGCCCTTCGCCATATTACCCACGCCGGGGAGCTTCGAGGCGATATTAAGAACGCCTTTAATGCCCTCGACGATGAGGTTTATCGGCGTGAGCAAGACCTTCATTATTGTCTGCCCTACTGCCTTGAACGATTCTATGAGCACCACCCCGACGTGCGCGCCCAACGGGAGGAGGAGCTGCAGTCCGTCAAGGATGAGGTTGAACGGGGTGAGCGCGAACTTCATCACGGTTTGGCCTAGCGCCTTGAAGAATTCGATTACCACGACAATCCCCTGCGTGGCGGCGGGGATATAAACCTGCAAGGCGTCAATGATAAGGTTCAGCGGGGTGAGTACTATTTTCATAATCGTCTGCCCGACGGCCCTGAGAAACTCGATCACGGCGGTTACTACTTTTGAGGCGATGGGAAGTATTGCCTGGACCAGATCAATTATAAGGTTTATCGGGGTGAGTACCATCTTGAAAAAGGTTTCGCGTAACACGGTGAGCGCGGGGAGTACACCGCCAACTTTTTTCGTGAGAAGCATGAAACCCGCGACGGCGGCGGCGATGACCATGATTATTATAACCAGTGGGTTGCGACTAACGACAGCATTAAAAATTGCAAATGCGCTTTTAGCCATTGTCACGGCATTCTTCACGGCAATGATAACATTTACCGCGCCCCAAAAAATAGCTATAGCACCGCCAATAACCAGAATAAGCCTTCCCCATTCCTGAAAGAATGAAATAATTTTTTGTACCTTCTCTATCGCTTCCCGGATGATACTGACGGCTTTCCGGAAGACGGCGACGGCCTTTTCCACTACCTCAGCTATTTTCTGCTGTATCAATTCCCTGTTATTCGCAATCCAGTCTTTCAGGGCAAGCACATAAGGCCCGACATATTGAATTACGGCGGTGCGGATCGTATCCCCGAAAGCCTGTAAATTGCGCTTTATCTCGCCGATGGTGTTATTCCATAATTGCGCGGCGGCGATCTGGTTATCGCTTATGAGGTTTGGTATAGAGTCGGCGACTTTCCGTATGCCATCCGCGCCCTGTGTCATCATGGGGTATAGCTCCGCCCAGGATTTCCCAAAGGCGGCATTGCCCAGGGCAGCTCGCTTCGTAACGTCCGTTTCCTTACTCAGGGCGTCGGCTATCATCATAAAAGCCGCCTCATTTGATTTCGCGGTTTTCACGTTAGCCGCAAGTGCCTTGTTGTTTTCGTTAAGGTATTTTACCAATGCCCCGGATCCCAGGGTTTTATTCAGGTTCGTAAACCCTGCTGTAAGTTTCGACGTTTCGACATTGGACGTGTTGGCCGCATAGGCAAGCTGCTGGAAGCCCTCGGCGGAAAGGCCGATTTTCAGGGAGGATACGCGGATATTGTCGGCGCGGGCCGTGAACTCATCAACGGACGCGACAAGGTTTTTTATCGCGCCTAACCCTTTTTTCACACCTGAAGCTATGAGGTTCCCCAGGGCGACGCCTCCGGCAATGGAGCCCATGCTTGAAAATTTTTCGCGAAGACCGTCAACGGCTTTCCCGGCCTTCCCCATGCTATCGCCCATGCCTTTGGAGCTTTTTTCAGTATTCTTTTGGGCTTGCTGAACCGCGCCTGATATTTCATCTTTGGCCCCGAAGGTGGTAAAAGCCTTCCAATCCATTATTAATGTTCCTTCTCGTATTTTTCGACAGCGGATATCCAGCGGTGGAAATAGCGCAACTCCGTGAACGTCATACGCAAGGCGCTCTCAGGCGATTTGAACCTGAAAGCCAACCTTGCGATCATGATGTCCAGGGCTACGCTAAAACTAAGAAAAAACCCGCGAGCGCTTCCGTTACGCGCAAGTCCCCGGACGGTAGTTTTCCGATGATGTCAGGACCGTAACCGCATAGAAGGCCCATAAGAACGTGCATTCGTTTTGTGGGATCGTTTCCGGCTGTTTCAAGCCTTGTTTTGTCGCTGCCCCTCAATTCCCTGAAGGTCATGGTATCGCCCTTTTTCAGGGTCTGAATGATGAGAAGGCCCTTCTCCGCGTCTTCCTTAAGCTCAAGTTTCCCGGCACGGAACGCGGTCAGCAACCGGCTCATGATCTGGTTTATTGCCGGCTCTTGCGCCGGGTCCACGTCGTCAAGGTCGGTATCATAATAGGCTATGAGCTTGCCAAGCTCGGCGCGGGCGGATTCTTCTGACAAAATGAATTTTTTCTCCGGGGCAAGCCCTGCCCATTTTTCCAGTCCCATATTACACCCTCCCCGCCATAGGCTCAGGTGATACAGGCGCGAGCCGTGAACTCATTCGGGCCATCTGCATGGAAGGCGTGTTCATGGCGGCCTTGTCTCTCGCGAAAAGGTCGGCAGGGCAGCGCGGGCAGGCGGCGGCCATCGCGCTCATGGGCGCCATCGCCGCTTCCATTGCTGCTTGAAAAGGCGGGGTGAAAGTCCGCTGCATGGC
>JGI24698J34947_10000352_pt1 | contig 20514 bp, 16 predicted proteins | sample TergutMp193P3_FD_34947 | JGI IMG/M metagenome (IMG submission 34947) | reverse complement strand
AATGGGGGATAAGGGCGGTTTTTGGAACGAAAACAATAACGCCGTCAAATCCGTACTCTTTTGACATTTTACAGCCGAACGCGGTCAAGTTTCCGCATACCCCTATATATTTCTTACCTTTGCCGATGTTAAACGGCGCACTTTCTATCAGGTGCATATACACATGATCTTCCAGTTCTTCAAGCGATACCAAGCCCTGTATGGTTTGCGGATCCTGTTCGGCAACGAGTTTATACAACTGATGTCCTGTTTGATTATACTCCAATTTCCAGTCAAAAAGCCAGCCGTTCTTTTTGGTTGTTTCTTTCAGGTCGGCTTGTGTGACGGGCAGGACGAGAGTGTCTAGGGTTTCACCTGTTTCGGCGTTTTCGATTGATTCGGTGATTTTGTCTATCTCAAACGCAAGAGGCTCACCTTCGGTTCGCGCATTGAGAGGAAGGATTGAATGAGCGCTATCAAGAGGGGAACCTTCGCCCTTCGGTCTCGGTTGAGGTTCGCGCCCGGCAATGACCATGCTGAAAGTATACCATTTTTAAGCGTTTTTTCGCAATGTTTCAAACCGCGCCTGACACCCTGCAAGACTGGCGTTACACTCTGTGCATAACGATGTCGCCGTGTACGCCGACTAATTCTCTTTGCGGGTTTATGGTCAAGTCCATTGCCTCAAGGGGAAACGCGCCGAGCAGTATGTCTGGAGCGTCGGGCAATACCAGAGCGTCGCAGGTAAAGCGTCGGTTTTTCCACCAGATTTCCATTGGCCCCGCCATCGGGTACTCTGCTTTTTGACCGTCGGCGAGGGTCGCTTCCCCATAGCCTTCGTCAAGGAGGCCGAGCTTGTCGCGGGTGTCCTCATTTATGACGATAGTCCACGCTCCGGTGTCAACAATCGCCTGAACGGTCATCTGCCTGATTTCAGTCTCTTTCATCATCCCTTGTTTGGCAAGGATTACATCCGACTTGTTTTTAAGAGTTATTTCTGTAGATACCACGCTCATTGTTTAACCTCTCTTTACGCCGCGTGAGCGGTGAATTATATCGTTGAACCTTCGGTTCACTGTCTCCGCAAAGCGGAGACAATGGCTCCTTACCCATAACTATACCATTTTAAGCGTTTTTCCGCAATGTTCCAAACCGCGCCTGATGCCCTGCCGTTGCAGAGAGCGAAACGCGCTCTTTTAGAAAAAATATTGGCGTTACGCCGTATTATCGGGTATTATTAAGAACATGATGCGATCTTTAATAAAAATCACCAGGGGAACGCTTGTCAGATACGCGAATATTTTTCTCGTACTGCTGGCGTTTGCGCTGATGGTGGTTTCGAGCTACCTGTTTGTAAGCAATACTGAAAGCGGGAACTTAAAACGAAACGCCGAAAGCGCAATTCTTTATACGGAGGCCAATATAAAGGCCGATATGCAGGGGCTTGAGGCCCTATTGGGCGTAGTCTCGGAAACCATCGGCGATATGATTATCAATGGGGAAGACAGCGAGACTATAAATCAATATATATTATTCATCAATAATTATGTGGAAGCCGGCAGAGATAAACGCCTGTATGGGGCTGCCGGTATTTTCGGCGTTTTTGATGTTTTCGAGCGGGCTATGCTGATGGGCGGCTATGAAAGCTGGATTCCGCCGGACGGCTATATCCTGACAACCCGTCCCTGGTATACCGGCGCTATCCTGGCATCCGGCGAAATAAGCATTACGGAACCGTACATAAACGAATATTCAAATCAAAAAACCATTACCCTATCCCGCCGTATTTTTGGCCGTAACCGCAACGCGCTGGGCGTTATTTGTTTAAATATAGAGCTGGACAGAATCGCTCAGCATGTGGTGAGTACGAAATTTGTTGAAGGCGNTTTCGGATTTTTATTAAGCGAAAACATGATGGTAATCTCCCACCCTGATTCTTCTATAGTAGGGCTGCCGTTCAGTGAGATGAAAAGCTCAGGCATCGCCGCCCTCACCGATGATTTTGCAAGGTATGGAGGCGTTTCCGAGGTTGTAACCAACGACTACCGGGGCGTTCAATCTATTGTTTTCGTTCAACGGCTTGAAAACGGCTGGTACATGGGAATTGTAACGCCCAGAGACAGTTACTTTCAAAGTACCAGAAATCTGGCTATAATGCTTACAGCGTTGGGCGCGGTCTTTGCGACCCTTCTCATCTGGATGCTGATACGCATTTCTGCGGCAATGCTGGCTGAAATGCGTAAAACGGAAATCGCCGAAGAGAGCAACAAGGCAAAAAGCGACTTCCTTGCGCGGGTAAGCCACGAAATACGCACCCCCATGAACGCCATTTTGGGCATCACCGAAATTCAGCTTCAGGATGAAACGCATAAGCCCATCACCAAAGAAGCGTTCGAACGAATTTACAATTCCGGCGACTTGCTCCTGGGCATCATCAACGACATACTTGATCTGTCCAAAATAGAGGCGGGAAAACTCGTCCTTACTCCCGCTCAATATGACATGGCCAGTTTGATCCACGACACCGCCCAGTTAAACATACTGCGGTATGAAACCAAGCCCATCGAATTTGTCCTTGACGTTAAAGAAGACCTCCCGCTCATGATGATCGGCGATGAACTCCGCATTAAGCAAATTTTAAATAACCTGCTTTCCAATGCGTTTAAGTACACCGAAGAAGGAACGGTCAAATTGTCCGTTCACGCCGAAGCGGTTGAACCGGCTGAACCGGAGAATACCTCCAAGAGAATGCTTGTTTTCACCGTCGGCGATACCGGACAGGGAATGACTCCCGATCAGCTGGAAAAACTGGGTACTGAATATTCACGCTTTAACATGGAAGCCAACCGCGAAACCGAAGGTACGGGCCTCGGCATAAATATCACGCGGAATTTGATACAACTGATGAACGGCAGTCTTTCCGTAGAAAGTACGTCCGGGGTGGGTTCAACATTTACCGTGCGCCTGCCGCAGGAGTGCGCGGATTCTTCCGTCATCGGCAAAGAAATGGCGGGAAACCTCATGAAGCTCAACCTTGAAAACACAGTAAAAATGAGGGCTTTCCAGATAAACAGGGAATATATGCCCTATGGCCGTGTCCTGGTCGTAGACGATGTAGAAACAAACCTGTACGTTGCAAGGGGACTGCTCGCTCCTTACGGGCTGTCGGTTGAAACTGCTATGAGCGGATTTGAAACGATAGACAAAATCAAAGCCGGATTAACTTACGACATCATATTTATGGATCACATGATGCCCAGAATGGACGGCATTGAAGCGGCAAAAATCATCCGTAGTCTTGGATATACAAAACCCATTGTCGCGTTAACGGCAAACGCCCTTGCCGGACAGGCGGCCATATTCATGGAGAACGGTTTTGATGATTTTATTTCCAAACCGATAGACACCCGCCAGTTGAATATGGTGCTTAACAGGCTGATACGCGACAAATACCCGGCTGAGGTGGTAGAGGCGGCAAGAAAGCAAAAAGACCGCCTGCATTCAGACGGCGGACAAAGAGAGGCAGTAGGCCCCGATCTTGCGGAAATTTTTGTCAGGGACGCAAAAAAAGCCGCCCAGGTAATGGAGCCGATTTACGCAAACAACTTCAGCAGTGATGACGATCTTTCCACCTTTCTCATCAACATTCACGCGATGAAGAGCGCACTTGCCAACATCGGCGAGACGGCTCTTTCCGCCGAGGCGGGAACACTGGAACAGGCGGGGCGTGAGAAAAATACCGAACTGATTATATCGGGATTTTCGTCATTTCTGGAAAAACTGCATTCCTTAACTGAAAAACTTCAGGCTGAAGAAGACACCGGCGATGACTCAAATACCGCTGACGGCAAAGAGCCGGGCGATTATCAGTTCTTAAGGGAAAAATTACTGGCTGTAAAGGAGGCATGTATATCGTATAAAAAAAAGACCGCCAAGTATGCGCTTGCAGAGATAAGAAAAAAAACATGGCCGCGTTCTATTAGTGAACGAATTAATGCCATCAGCGCCCATTTACTGCACAGCGATTTTGACGAATCCGTACAGATGATTGACGACTGCCTGCGGCAGTTATGAGCCTCCTGTACCAACTGCCGGCATTTGAGTTGTTCAGAAACTGAAGTTTGCGAACAACTATAACAGTTTTGGTAAAGGCAGGAACCCTGTTTCCGCACCTTGATTCAAAGCCCTCTTTGGTGTATGCTCAAGCCATGAAAACAAACCCTGTCGCGGCTTACCTGACCGCCTGTCCGCAAGATAAGATCGATAACACCCTGCTGGCCTATCTTTGCAGTCTTACTGAAATTTCCAAAGTTACGCCTGAAATCGCGTCCTCAATTGTGAAAGAGCTGGAAAACCAGCGCAAGAGGGTGAAGCTGATCGCCAGCGAAAATTACTGCTCAATGGCGGTACAGCTTGCGATGGGGAATTTGCTCACCGACAAATACGCCGAAGGTATGCCGGATCACCGTTTTTACGCGGGGGTTGAAAATGTAGACGCTATCGAAACCCTTGCCTCTCAGGAAGCCTGCAAGCTCTTCGGAGCGCAGTACGCCAATGTTCAACCCCACTGCGGTGCGGACGCGAACCTGCTTGCATACTGGGCAATTCTCACTACCCGCGTGGAAAATCCCGCGCTTGAAAAATGGGGCGAGACCAATCTCTACAATTTAACCGACTCCCAATGGAGCGAACTTAAAACCGCTCTCGGCAATCAGCGTCTTTTGGGACTGGACTACTATTCGGGAGGACATTTGACCCACGGCTACCGGAACAATATTTCCAGCCGAATGTTTGATATTCACAGTTACTCAGTCTCCCCCGAAAACGGGCTGTTGGATTATGACGAAATTGAAAAGCAGGCGCTTGAAATCCGCCCCCTCATTCTGTTGACGGGATATTCCGCGTACCCGCGAAAAATCAACTTCAAGCGGATGAGGGAAATCGCCGACAAGGCGGGAAGCGTCTTTATGGTAGACATGGCGCACTTTGCAGGTCTTGTCGCGGGCAAGGTTTTTACTGGCGAGTACGATCCGGTTCCGTGGGCGCATGTCCTAACAAGCACCACTCACAAAACACTGCGCGGTCCGCGCGCCGGAATTGTGCTTTCCACCAACGAGTTCGCTGAGTCCCTGGACAAGGGCTGTCCGCTTACAATGGGCGGGCCCCTTCCCCATGTGATAGCGGCCAAGGCGGTCGCCTTCCGGGAGGCTTCATCCCCTGAGTTCAGGCAGTACGCCCAGCGTATAGTTGACAACTGCCAGTCCCTTGCCGCCGCCTGCATGAAAAACGGGCTTGAAGTCCTGACAGGCGGAACCGACAACCACCTGCTATTGGTCAACGTGCAGAACAGCGCGGGTATTACGGGCAGGCAGGCGGAAAGCGCGCTTCACGAATGTAACATAACGCTGAACCGGAACAGCCTCCCCCGAGATGTCAACGGCCCGTGGTACACATCCGGGATAAGGCTTGGAACCGCCGCCGTTACAAGCCTCGGAATGGGACAGGCCGAAATGACCGAACTTGGCTCAATAATAGCCGATACCATAAAGGGGACAAAACAGGCTCCCGATAAAAAAGACCCGTCCAAAAACAGCAAGGCAAAGTACAACATCGACACGGCTGTAAAGAGCGAAACCCTCAAGCGGGTGAAAGCCCTTATGGACAGGTTCCCCGTCTACCCTCAGCTTGATTTGGAGTTACTGAAAAAGGCTTTTGTGGAATAGCGCTACTTCTTCTGCTTTTCCCTGTCGTGGATGAAGTCGGAAAACATATCAAAGAGAATCGCATCGATCTTTTTTTGCTTCACGATAAATTCTTCCCTCATCATGGCAAGGGCTTCGTCGGTGGTCATGGCTTTACGGTAAACACGGTTGGGATCGGTAACACTGTCATAAATGTCAATTATTTCCAGAACTTTCGCGGGGAAGTACGCCAGAGCCTGGTAATCCAGCATCGGCTCTATTTCGTAGGATATGCAGTAATCCTGTTTCGCTTCCGGGTTTTGTTTTTTGTACTGCTGTAAATAGGCACGGAAATATCCGTAACCTGCGGAATTCCCGTAGTACTCGTGATGATAGCCGGTGATAAGGCTCGCTTCCATCGGGTAGTTTGTTTTGGTGGTGATGGACTTATAGCCCATCTTTACATGCTCAATTACAATGTTTCGATCATACGCCGATTCACCCTCATGGTACTCTATGGCGGCTGCCTTCCCGATGTCGTGAATCAAAAAACCAACCGCCCATTTAAAATAAAGATCGGTAGGGATCGCCCTCATGCCTCCCAGAAAAACCCGCTCAAGGCCAATGTCGTCGGGATCAACGTGAGGGAGCAGGGAATGGTAAAACTTCCGGTACTTTGTTGCAAAGGAGACGCGCAGTTTCTGGATTGCGCTGGATGTAGAAACGAGTTTATTGTAATACGAAAGAAAGGCTATCCCGTTCAGGTACACCCTTGTCATGTGCTGTACTATAGTGCCGTTGGATTTTTCTACAAGGGTAGTCATTAGCTCGTCATTAAAAACATCAGACGCCATAAGCTGAGAGGACGACTTTATCATCTCGTTGGTAGAATCGACAAGGGTCTGGGTAACTTTTTTCGCTTCATCGTCCGCAAGGCGTATCGCGTCTTCCAGAGCTGTCTGGTTGATCAGGGCGGCGCTCTTGGTTGTGTCTACAAGGGCTTGGGTAACAACCGCCGCGTCCCTGCTTTTAGCGGCGATAAGATCATCCAACTGCTGTTTGTTGTTACTCAGGCGTTTGTTTTTTTCAGGGACGGACATTTCAGCGTAGGCTTTGTACTCGCTCCCATATCCAGTATCGCCTTCCAGTTCCTCAAGGCCGGAATCATCCGCTGGCTTTTCTTCTTTCTCAGGTTTGGGGTTTTCGTTTTCCCATGTACCGGATTTGACGGCGGCTTTTTCCTTCAGCTTCCCAAGCTCTTCCCCGGAAAGGTAAAACTTCCAGCTCCCTCCGTTCTGCCAAAAAGTGTTATTATTGCCGTATAGAATCTTGAACGACATCAGTCGTTTTTTCTGAGCATCCTGATTTACGCATAAAACTGTAATATCATCCTGTAGAATAATATCAATATAGGTTTTGTTCAAACCACCGCCCTCAGGCGGCATAAGCGCCTTTGAAAGCGGGATAAAAGATTCTTTTTCCGGCATATCATAATATTATACAATGGATTTAACCGTTGGCAAGAGAATTATGATACCATATACTGAATATTAAGGTAATTTTGTGAAAAGAAATTATAAATTACAAACTATAATTACAGTTTTCCAGCTTTTTCTGATACTGGGCTGTTCCAAACAAACCGCCGGGCCGGATGTTCAATTTCAGGGGTTTTCGTCTTTCCGTGAAATACCGGGAATAACGGCGCAGGAAATAGAAGCTGTCGAGAAACTTAAAGAACTGCGGGACGGCTTTGTGTACGCCATGAATTATTCCACTGAAGCCTTTCTGGACGGAGATGGAAATATCGGCGGTTATACGGCGTTGTTCTGCGAATGGCTTTCGGAGCTTTTTGAAATACCGTTCAAACCGGTACTTACCGAATGGGATGACCTGATAGCGGGTCTTGCCTCAAACCGGGTGGACTTTACAGGGGAGCTTACCCCCACGGACGAACGGCGGAAAATCTACTATATGACGGACGCGATTGCCGAACGCACAAAAAAGATCATGCGGATTGAGGGAAGCGAACCGCTGTCAGTACTGGAAAAGCTCCGCCCCCTTGTATACGCTTTTCTGGACGGCGGCACAACCCACGATCTGCTACTGCCGTATCTGCCTGCGGGATTCACGGCGATGTTCGTCAGCGACTATGACAGCGCGTACTCGGCTTTAAAGAGCGGAACCGCCGACGCTTTTTTCGCGGACGGCCCGATGGAAGCCGCCTTCTCCTTATACGGAGATGTAAAGGCGGAGGACTTCTTCCCGCTGGTATACAGCCCTGTCTCCCTGTCCGCGCAAAATCCCGAACTTGTCCCGATTATCTCAGCCGTGCAGAAAGCCCTCAATTCAAGCGAGGTGTATCATCACCTGACAAGGCTGTACAATCAGGGCTACCATGATTATCTGAAGCAGAAGCTCGCCATGCAGTTAACTCATGAAGAGAGGGAATATATCCGCCTGCACAGCACATCAGGGAGCGCGGTAAAAGTTGCCGCCGAATATGACAACTACCCCGTATCTTTCTACAACAGCCACGATCAGCAGTGGCAGGGCATATCTATCGACATACTGGGCGAAATTGAAAACTACACCGGGCTGTCCTTTGAAGTCGCAAACGATACAGACGCAGGCTGGCCTGAGCTTATGCGGATGTTGGAAGACGGACAGCTCTCGATGATTACCGAACTGTTTTGGGTTTCCGAACGCGCCGGGCGTTTCCTCTGGTCTGACGTACCGTATCAGCATGATTTTTACGCACTGCTTTCCGCTGTTGAGTACGAAAACATCAATGTAAACGAAGTTCTGTACTCCCGCGTCGGCCTTATAGATGGTTCCGCCTATACCGACGTATTCCACGAATGGTTCCCCCGTCATACAAACACAAAAACCTATCCAAGCAACACCGCCGCCTTCGATGCTCTGGCCCGAGGCGAAGTTGATCTTGTAATGGCGACGCGGAATCAACTTCTCTCAATATTAAACTACCTTGAGCTTCCGGGCTACAAGGCAAACATTATTTTCAATCATCCGTCGGATTCTTATTTTGGCTTTAACAATAACGAAGCGATTCTGCGTTCGATAGTTTCCAAAGCGCAGAGGCTTGTAAACGCCGATGAGATATGCAACCGTTGGGAACGCAGGGTTTTTGATTACCGCCGGAAAATGGCGCAGGCCCGCCAGCCCTGGCTTATCGGCGCGTCTTTGCTTCTGCTGTGCGTGCTCCTGCTTGTCGTAGCCATCCTTAACCGCAACCTGCTTGAAGAAAAACGGCTTGAAGAACTTGTGGGCGAGCGCACGCGGAAACTTGAGATCGCCTCCACGGCGGCGATTGCAGCATCGCGCACAAAGAGCGAGTTTCTGGCAAACATGAGCCACGAGATTCGCACGCCGATAAACGCCGTTACCGGAATGACCGCGATTGCCCGCTCTTCCAGCGACCTTGCCCATATCTACGACTGCCTTGATAAAATCGGACTTGCGTCCCGGCAGTTACTTGGCCTTATCAACGACATTCTCGACATGAGCAAGATCGAAGCGAGGAAGTTCGAGCTTGCCCGCGAACCGTTTGATCTTCACGCGGCGGCGGACAATGTAAAAAACATCATCAGCATAAAGACACAGGAAAAAAATCAAAACTTTACGGTGAATTTCGCGCCCGATTTGCCGGAAGTCGTTATCGGCGACGATATGCGCCTTTCCCAAATTCTGCTGAACCTGCTTTCAAACGCGGTCAAATTCACACCGCAGGGCGGAGATATTTACATGACGCTGAAACGTATCGGCAGTTCAGACGGCAAGGTAGAGATTGAAGCGTCTGTTCAGGACACCGGCATCGGCATAACGAAGGAACAACTGGATCGGCTCTTCAATGTTTTTGTCCAGGCGGACTCAGGCACGGCAAAACGTTTCGGCGGAACGGGCCTTGGCCTTGCAATCAGCAAGAGCATTGCCGAACTAATGGGGGGCGGGATAACCGTAGAAAGCGCCCCCGAAAAGGGAAGCCGTTTTACTGTGCGCGTACTGCTTGAAACCGGAAGCCGCGATATGCTTGAAGCCTCCAAGGCAAGCAAGGCTCCCTCCGACTTTCACTTTAACGGACACACCTTGCTGTTAACTGAAGACGTTCCCATCAACCGTGAAATTGTGATTGCCCTGCTTGAAGACACAAACGTTACGATTGACTGTGCTGAAAACGGAAAAATGGCGGTTGACATGTACAGCGCAGATCCCAACCGTTACGACATGATCTTCATGGACGTGCAGATGCCGTTGATGGACGGCTATGACGCGACAATAGCGATACGCGCCTTTGAAAAGGAAATGAAGAAGAAGGGTCAGTTGAAACATCCCGACGGAATACCGATAATAGCAATGACAGCAAACGCATTTGCCGAAGACGTGGAGCACTGCCTTAAAGCGGGGATGAACGGGCATATTTCCAAACCAATCGAAGTAGAGGCGATGTTGAATATAGCGGACAAGTATTTGGGCGGCAAGGAGTAAATATGGATATAAAAAGGGCGATAGGATTACGGCTGGTATTGGGGTTGTTTTTCGTCTCCGCCCTTATGGTTCTGCTTATTTCCGTCGTCGTAAACAACCAGATGAACCGGCACGTAATGATGATTACCGAATCGACCCAGAACCATTTGATGGCGGCGGCTCAGGCGGCGGCAAAGTATGTAACCGCCGAAGAACTTGACCGCTACCATACCGTTGAAGATACCGATACTCCCGAATATGAAGAAATCCACGAACGGCTGATACGGTTTGCGCAGGAGTACAATGTCCTGTATGTCTACTACTGGCGCGAATATGGTAAAGATACGGGACAGTTTATTGTAGACAACGACACAGACGAGGAGAGCCGGGTAAACCCCGGAAATTTTTTTGAATTTGAGGATGTCGCCTTTGACGGCCTTGCCGGAAATGTCGGCGTAACGGATTTGGGCACATATACCGCCGATGAATGGGGCGGGCTTATCTCCGGTTACGCTCCGGTATTGGACACGGACGGAAATTTCTACTGTGTAGCCGGCGTTGATATAAGCGACGAATTTATCTTTATCCAGCGAAAGGACTCGCGGAACATGACGATTTTACAGATAATCGCCCTTTCAGTTTCCGTGATCTTCGGCGTTTTCAATATGCTTCTCTACCGCCGTAAAGCAAAGCAGATTGAAGCGGCTCATATAAAACTGCAATACTTCAACAACAACCTTCGCAGGGCATTCTCTACCTATCTGTCGGAGGACGTAGTAGAAGAAATTGTTTCCGATCCTACGCGCCTGCAATTGGGCGGAATCAAACGGCACATGACGGCGATGTTTACGGACATAAAGGGTTTCTCAAGCGTTGCGGAAAAACTGCCCCCGGAACATCTGGTCGATCTGCTTAACTATTATCTTTCCTCGATGAGCGACATTGTTCTGGAACAAAAGGGAACGATTGATAAATACGAAGGAGACGCGATCATCGCCTTCTTCGGCGCTCCCATCGAACTTAACGATCATGCCGTAAGAGCCTGCGCCGCGGCAGTTGTCATGAAACGGATAGAGCCGGAAGTAAACAGGTACATTATTGAAAACAACATAAACCCGTCGCCCCTGCTGACCCGTATCGGGATCAATTCCGGCGAAATGGTAGTGGGCAACATGGGAACGCACAAGAAGATGAACTACACCATCATCAGCAACGCGGTAAACCTCGCGGCACGGCTTGAGGGGGTAAACAAACAATACGGGACGTGGATTTTGGCATCGGAAAATACGATAAATGAAACGGGGGATCGCTTTGTTTGCAGAAAGCTCGACAGGATAAGAGTTGTGGGAATCAACGAGCCGGTGCGAATATATGAAATTCTGGAAACAAAGGAACACGCTTCGCCCGCTATGTACGAGAAGACGGCCCTTTTTCACAACGCCCACGCCCTTTTTGAATCGCGCCGGTGGGCGGACGCAGAGGGAGCTTTCAACCATGTCCTGCAAAATTTCCCCGAAGACGGCCCTTCAAGCCTTTACATTGATCGCTGCCGTCTGTATCAACAAAAGGAACCCTCAGCCGGATGGGACGGAGTTTTCAATATAATCGAGAAGTGAACGGGCTTTCGTGTCTCCCCTACCTGCTCCCCTCAGCCTGCTCTCTCCAAACCCTCTCAATCCCCGCCAAAGTCTCCTCGCGGTTCAGTTGGTTTTTAAGGTAATTCCCCCACTTCAGGTTATCGCAGAAAAAACTGAAAAAACGCCTCGCCCTTGAAACATGAAACTCAGGCGGCTGGTGGCGGGACAAAAGTTCCAGAAAGCGAAGTCCAACTTCCTCAAAGTTGATGTTGTCTTTGTCGGGGACAGAGCTTGACGGGGACAGAGACTGCCCCTCCTCAAGGTCAGGTGCGTTTTCGGGGACAGAGCCCGCCGGGGACAGAGACTGCCCTTCCTCAACCTTCCGCGCCGACGCGAAAATCCACGGCCGGCGGACTGCCCCCCGACCAACCATCACCGCGTCGCAGGGACCGGACGCTCGGCGGACAAGGTCCCCGGCGCCGGCTATGTCCCCGTTTCCGGCCACCGGGATTTTCAGTTCCTGCTTTAACCTGCCGACGTATTCCCAACGGGCAAGGCGTTTGAATTTTTCCGTAACTGTGCGGGGGTGGAGGGTGATCAGCTCTGTCCCCTCGTCCTCAAGACGGCGGCAAAATTTTACCAGATATTCAAAGTCATCCCGATAGCCAATTCGCAATTTTACGCTGAGTCTGCGCCTTACAACCGGCCTTACACGGGCAATAAGCTCTCCGGCGCGGTCTATAGAGGCCATCCAGGCGGCTCCAGAGCCTGTTTTTCGGATTAACGGTGCGCTGCAACCCATATTTATGTCGATTCCGGCACATTCAAGCCTGTCAAGAAGGGCGGCTGCACGGGAAATTTGCTCTAAATCGGAGCCGACAAGCTGAAAAACCAGTTTTTCCGGCTTTGGGCCGGTATCAGCGTACCATTTTTCAAAGGGACCGCCTGCCAGGAGGGCTCCCGCGCTGATCATCTCGGAAAAAAAGCAATCACAGCCCCCAAAATCCTCAATCAGCTCCCTAAACGCCCTATGGCTGATTTCCGCCATCGGCGCAAGAAAAAAAGGCTTCCTCACATTACTTCCCCTAAAACTGCCGAAAATTACAATAATAGACAAGTATGGCGCTTATCCCACTTGACTTATTTTGAATTATATCATATAGTATAGACAGAGGAGCGTACCGGATGATAGCAAAGAATGATATGCCCAATATCAATGAAAAAACCGCAGATGGAATCAAACCCGAGGGTGTCCCATACCGGATTCTGGTCGTCGATGACTCGATGTTTATCGCGAAACAGCTTGGTCAGATTTTAACATCCGAAGGCTTTGAAGTGGCGGATACTGCCGCTGATGGAGCCCAGGGGGTGGAGAAATACAAGGCTTTGCACCCGAACATCGATCTGGTTACTATGGATATTACTATGCCTGTTATGGATGGTGTTTCCGCACTGGAGAAGATTCTTGAATTTGACAAGCAGGCCAATGTAATAATGGTCAGCGCCCTGGGCAAAGAAGACGTTGTTAAAAAGTGTCTTCTAACGGGAGCCAAGAGCTACATTGTAAAACCGCTGGACAGAAAAAAAGTTTTGGAAAGGGTTGTTTCGGTTCTCAAGCGGTAATTGGACAGTTTAACAATTAAATCTCAATGTTAATGTGGAGATGGAATATCTCCACATTTTTTTCCTGTTTGTACGGGGTTGGGCTTGTCCGGGAGCCGGGTTGGTTTGCGGACAGGCCTATTCTTTCCTCCGGCATTTGCCAATAAATCAAAAGTTGATCTATAATAGTAGTGTGAGTATATACACAAAGCCTGTTTGCCTTTTTAACGGAACCGTTCTTACCGGTTTTGCCGCTATGGAAAATTGCGCGGTAATGGTGGAAGACGGAATCATATCCGATGTGTTTTCAAGGAAGCGTTTTGAAAAACGCCAGTTTGAAAGCGATGTCCGCCTTATAGACGTGGAGGGAGCCTGCATCGCTCCGGGGTTCATCGACACCCATATCCACGGTATCGGCGGGCATGGTACAGAGGACGCGGGAATCACGGCTCCCGCAGGAACGGAAGCCGTCCTTGCCATGTCGGAGATTCTCGGTGAACACGGAGTGACGGCCTTTAACCCCACTTTGTATCCCACAGAGCCGAGCCAGATGATTCAGGCGGTCAGGGAAGTCGTGTTCGCTATGGGCAGTGAAAAGGGAGCCCGTATCATGGGGCTTCACCTTGAAGGGCCGTTTATCTCGCCGTCCCGCCTGGGCGTGCAAAGGCCCGAAACGGTACGGCCCGTTGACCTTCAATTTATGGAACAGCTCTGGGACGCGGCTTCGGGACGAATTGTCAACATGACCGTAGCCCCCGAATTAAAGCACATGAGGGAGCTTGCCCTGTTCTGTATCAAGAAGGGGATTGTCCTACAGGCGGGGCATACGGATGCCGAATATGAAAACATGGTGGAAGGGATGCAGACCGGCATACTGCACTCCACCCACTTTTTCAACGCGATGAGGAGGCTGGATCACCGAAACCCGAACGCTGTCGGAGCCATACTCATTCACCCTGAAATGTCGTGCGAAATTATCGCCGACGGTTTCCATGTGCACCCCGATCTTTTCAAACTGCTTCTGCGAAACAAGCCCATCGACAAGATCGTGCTGGTTACGGACGGACTTAAGCCCACCGCGCAGAAAGAGGGCCCGTTCTTCGCGAATAACGAGGAAGTGTGCTTTAAAAACGGCGTTTTCTACAGGAAGTCCGACGATGTAATTGCCGGTTCGGGACTGACAATGATCCGGGGGATAAAAAACCTCGTTGCCGGAGGGTTCAGCCTGGAAGACGCGGTTAAAACGGCTTCGATGAATCCGGCGCAAATTATGAGGTACACCAATCAGGGAGCCATCATTCCCGGCAGGTTCGCGGATATTACGGTTTTTGACAAAAATTACGAAATCCAACTGGTAATGGTCGGCGGAAAAATAGTGAAGGATATAGACTAATTAAGGAGGAAAAGATGCGTTTATTAATTCATCAAAATCACGAAACGGCGAGCCGGTGGGCCGCTCAGTATATCGCGGGCAGGATCAATTCCTATACAAAGAACAAACCGTTTGTACTTGGGCTTCCCACAGGTTCAAGCCCGCTTGAAATTTACGGGGAATTTATAAAAATGCACAGCGAGGGAAAACTCTCCTTTAAAAATGTGCATACCTTCAACATGGATGAATACGCGGGGCTTCCCGCCGATCATCCCCAGAGCTACCATAATTTCATGATGGTGAATCTTTTTAACCATGTTGATATCGATCACAAACACATACACATCCTTGACGGCATGGCAAATGACCCGGAAAAGGAATGCGATCTCTACGAACAGGCAATCGCAGCCGAGGGCGGGATAGAGCTCTTCTTGGGAGGCATGGGTAGTGACGGCCACATTGCATTTAACGAACCGGGTTCCTCTCTTTCCTCACGGACAAGGGTTAAATCTCTCACGCAAGAAACAAAAACCGCCAACGCCCGTTTCTTTGGAGGCGATCCTTCAAAAGTGCCAAGCACCGCTTTGACAGTCGGCGTGGGGACGGTAATGGATGCCCGTGAAGTTGTGATCATAGTTTATGGAAGAGGCAAGGCCCGCGCCTTACGCGCCGTGGTGGAAGAGGGAGTGAACCATATGTGGACGCTCTCCTGTTTGCAAACGCACCCCAAGGCGATCATCGTCTGTGATGAGGACGCTACCGAAGAGTTAAAGGTAGGGACAGTCCGCTACTTCAAGGACATTGAAAGGGAAGAGATTATAACACTTAAGGGGTGAAGCAAGATCAATGTACCGCGTAAAAATTTTTTCGGCTGTATTACTGTTCTCCATTACGCAGATTTGCGCGGCTGATGCCGATCATTTAATTTCATTTTCAGACCCGGCTACCCTTTGGGGGAACGGAATTGAGCGCGTCATTGAAGAGGCTTTCCGCCAGTGTTTCAGAACCAGAATCATCGACGGCAGGGTGATGAATATCAGACTGCCGTTCGCGCAAAACCACGAGCGGGATATATTGATAGAGTCAGGATGGGAAATTGTCGAGGGCGGTAAGGGAAGCCCCGAAACCCTCTGGCCGGTCATTGAAGAAATACTGGATTCGCAGGAGTTCAGGGAATATGTAAGCGCCCTTTCTTCGGGGCGGGAAAAAGTTTTTATCTTTGACATTCCCAATAGGGCATGGAGCGCTTCCACCGATCTTTTTGACATAGCACGGATGAAGGCAGGTTCCTACCGCGGGCTTCCCCACCGTCCTTATGTACTTACAACGGGAAGGGGCGCGACGGAGAGCGACATCTACAATTACCTGTACTGTATCGGCCTTGTGGGAATAGACTGTTCCGGCTTTGTCTGGCACGTACTTTCCTATATCGGGAAGCAGGGCGGAATCGATCTGGGGCAGACATTAAGCGGAGCGCTGGGAGTCCCCCGGGGAGCGAACCCGGCGCGGTATGTCGGCACTTCGTTTTTCTACTCGAACAGTTCGCAGATAATCTCGGTACAGGATACAATCCGCAATCTTCGTCCCGCCGACATCATCCTCTTCAGGGACGCAAGCGGAGGAATGTCGCATTCGGCAATCATCCAGTCTGTCGATTTCAACAGCGGGACGATACGTTATCTGCAATGCACGGACGAAGCGCCTCTCCTTGAACGGGGAGTTCACGAATCTTTCATCTACTTCGATCCGGCAAACCCCAATGTCTCCTTGAGCAGTCCCTCTCTCCGCTGGACGCAAAAACGCTTCGCCCCCTTCCCCGGCGAATACGACAGCCCCTTTTCCGACGACGGCGAACGCTACCGCGCCTACAACGAACAGGGCGGAGGCAGGGTGATCCGTCTCAGGGCTCTTGTCCCGGTCATCGAAAGAATAAACAGGTAATTCGCCAAAAAATCTGCGGCTTGACTTTCTTCCTGTCGCTGACAGGGCCAATTCGATCTATTGACAGCTTTTTCATCCCGTGCTATTGTAAAAAAACTCAGATACTGAACAATTTCAGAATACTGGGCAAAACACCAATGAAGGAGGAAATAAAATGAACATCAACAAAATTGTGGACAAAAAGTACGAATCAAAGACCTTTAAAGAAATCGCCAAAGCCCCCGTTGCGGCGCTTCAGGGCCTCAGCGAGGGTGACGCCAAACTTCTCCAGGAAGCCTTTCATGTAAAAACCGTCTCCGATCTGGCGAATCTCAAGTATGTAAAATGGGCGAAAGCCATTTGCGTACTTGCCGAAGGCGAAGAATAAACCTACCTGTACACACAGGAGTGTATCTTCAATACTGAATTGTACTTGACCTGAGCGTCGGACCAAAAGTTCGACGCTCATTCATTAGAAAATTATTTTAAAACCTTGTTGATTATCCCGCCCTCTTTTACATCCACGGTTTCAGGTAGTTGAATTTCTTTGTGTGCCATATCTTCCGCCCTTCAAATTCGCCGGATGCGGTAAATAGGTCCTGCATGGTTTTGGGAATAGTAACATCGGGAAGCTCGCCGGAAATGGTGAGCCGTCCGGGTTCGGCTTTTTTGGCCCCCAGGTGAAAGATAAAGTTTACCGCGTCGGAAACTATTGTGCCTGTCTTCCCCGGCTGTTTGTAGTTTATCGAACCGTAATGAAGCGCAAAAATAAAATTCGCGGGTATTGAAATGGCGAGGGTTTCCAGCACAACCAACGGCGCGGAAACAATCATCCCGATACAGGCCTTGATTGCCTCTTCAACGCATTTTGCCCGAGGGGGAATAAGGAAAAGACAGTCCTTGCCGGTGTTCATCCACAACAGGCCGTCGCTTTCCTGCAAACTGTCGGCCAGATGAGAGACATACCGTTTTTGAATCTGGGCGATGGATTTTTCATCAAGGCGGGAGTCAAGGGGAATTTTTCCCTGAAAGGAACAGTACAAAAGATAGAAAGGCATTGCCTTGCCGATTTCCATTTTCTTCCAGCCGGGAAATGCGCTAAGAGCGGGAAGTTTGATTCCCGATTTTAAAAACCCGCCGCCTTCATCCGCCTTGTCTGATTTTGCTCCGTCTTCAGCCTGAGCCGCCGCTGCGATTGCAAGATTTTTACGCCACGCAAGCGCTTCCTTAAAACGTTTGCCATCCATCTCCTGAAATGTTTTTAAAAATCCCGGCCCCAGATAATCACAGGCCCCGTCAAAAAACAACGCCGCCGAATCTTTAACGTTTCCCTCTGGATCGATTATTCCCCACAGCGAATCCTTACAGCACTTCTTAAACTGAGTCAGCGTCTTTTTTAGCTCATCGCCGGAAAGTCCCGATACGTCAAAATACGATACGTCTCCATTACCGGGCGAATGTTTGGATAAAGGCGGGCTCTGAAAACTGACATCTTTTGGAAAGAGCGTACCAAATGCTTTTTCTTTTTTTGTAAAAATATAGATCATACTGACTCCGTTATTCCTTTCCCTGAGCTACCTGATAAATCCTGTATTTATCCGTAGAATTTGAGACGACCTTTGGATCGCTGAAAATATTTAACAATGCCTGATCCTGCGACAGCGCCAGGCTTTCGGAAATTACCAGCGAATTAGGAACTGCGGCTTTTGATTCAAGCGTTACGGCTGTCCGTACCGTATCGGCTTTTAAAAACTGAGTCTGGCTTTCAGTATAGGTAAGATGTCCCGAATTAACTGAAATCCTCAGCTTAAAAGCGGAGTTCAGCGGATTTTCCGTTTTGTTGAAAACAAACATATCGCTTAATATTTCCATTCCGGCAAAGATAGCCAGCCGGCTGTATTCACCTAACATAAAGACGGCAAGCGCTCCGTCTCCTTCCCATGTCCAAAGCCGTCCCAGTCTGGAAACTACCGCCTTTGTAACGATTTTCCGCAAATCGCTGAATGCGCTGTCAACCAACGGCTTTGGGTTACTTTTTACAATAACCGAATTTCCCGCTATGTCCAGCCGTAAAACAGCCATTTGCCTTTCGTCGCCTTCCATAAGACGGCCCCAGTTGTTGGTGATCTGCTGGCTCTGATCCTCAAAAAACTGCCCCGTAGTTTCATCAAAGCTGTATCCGGCCTGTAACACATCGCCGATAACATCATCCAATCCCCTGAAAGCATAACTGTGGCCCATATAGCCCTTGGTATCCACTTTTATCAGCGTTTCTACAAAATCAATATAGTATCCGCTTCGCACCATATCCGCGACAATGCGGTCGGCCGCTTCATGGATTCCGATTGGATGCCCTTTTGAAAAACCGTAGGCTCTATAAAGGTCATAGTCCGGGTCTGTCATCTTCGCAAATCGGTTCATATCTTCGATAGATATGGAAACAGCCAGACATTTACGGCAAAACCTTGTTGAAAATCCTGAGTTCATAACTTAGTTTAGCACATAAAATCAAAAGTTGATAGTAAAAAATGCCGGATTCCGCGTTATTATCGGCTTGTTAATCTTGCGTTTATCCCGTATATTAAACATATAAAAAACAAAAAAACTCAGGAGGATTTGTAATTATGGCTGAATTGAAAGGCTCAAAAACCGAACAAAATTTAAAGGATGCGTTTGCGGGCGAATCGCAGGCGCATACCAAGTATCAGTATTACGCTTCAAAGGCTGAAAAAGAAGGGTATCAGCAGATCGGCGCGATATTCCGTGAAACCGCGCTTAACGAAAAAGAACACGCGAAGATTTGGTTCAAACTTTTGCACGGCGACGATGTTCCCGCGACAACCGCCAATCTTAAAGACGCGGCGGACGGCGAAAATTTTGAATGGACCGATATGTATGCCGGTTTTGCAAAGACCGCGAAAGAAGAAGGTTTTGATCGTATCGCCGGTCTTTTTGAAATGGTGGGCAAAATCGAAAAAGAACACGAGGAACGCTACCGCAAACTCCTTGCGAACATCAACGGCGGGATTGTGTTTTCGCGTGACGGCGACAAGGTCTGGCACTGCTCCAACTGCGGGCATATTGTCATCGGCAAGAACGCCCCCGAAGCGTGCCCCGTCTGCAAACATCCAAAGGCGTACTTCCAGATTCGCGCGGAGAACTATTAATTGCAGGCAGGAATCAACCGCGAACAGGCGTGGGAACTTCTCAAAAAGTACAATGCCGATCCCTTTCACCTTCAGCACGCGCTGACCGTGGAAGGGGTCATGAAGTGGTTTGCCGTCGATCAGGGTTTCGGCGGTGAAAGCGAATTTTGGGCAATTGCCGGATTGTTACACGACATTGACTTTGAGCAGTTCCCCGATCAGCACTGCATGAAAGCCCCTGAGCTTCTGCGTTCCGGCGGAGCGGGCGAAGAGTTGATCCACGCCGTTTGCTGTCACGGTTACGGGCTTACCGCCGTGGATGCCAAGCCTGAACACATCATGGAGAAAATTCTTTTCGCTTCTGATGAATTGACCGGACTTATCTGGGCAGTCGCCATTGTCAGGCCTTCAAAGAGCGTGATGGACATGGAAGTGAAATCGGTAAAAAAGAAGTACAAAACTCCCGCCTTTGCCGCCGGATGTTCGCGGGAGGTCATTGAAAAAGGAGCCTCCCTTCTTGGATGGGAACTTGATACTCTTATCGAAAAAACAATCCTCGCCATGAGAAGCTGTGAGGCGGAGGTCAACGCCGCAGTTGAGACTTTAAAAAACGCCTAAACTTTCCGCGTTATGTGCAAGAAAGCGGTAATCGCCATGTCGGGCGGCGTTGACAGTTCTGCCGCCGCCGCCATAATGCTTGAAAAGGGCTTTCAATGTGTCGGCATAACGCTCAAACTGTTTAACGGAGAGAGCCG
>JGI24698J34947_10000351_pt1 | contig 20524 bp, 8 predicted proteins | sample TergutMp193P3_FD_34947 | JGI IMG/M metagenome (IMG submission 34947) | reverse complement strand
TACGGGTCTTCGCCGTAAGTTTCCTGTCCCCGTCCCCAGCGCGGATCGCGGAAGATGTTGATATTCGGCGTCCAGAAAGTAAGTCCCCAATACTGGCCGCGGTTTCCCTGTTTGACAGCTTCGTTGTATTTTGCCCGCGCCTCGTCGGAAATAACGTCCGCAATCTGCTCCACAAGAGCGTCGTCAAAAGTCGCCGCCATCGCGACAGCCTGCGGGAAAACCGTCGCGATACCTGCCCGCGCGACCCCGTGAAGGCATTCGTTCCACCAGTTGTATTCGGGTATCCCCAGTCGCGGAATAGCCGCGCTCGTATAACTTAGCTGGGAAACTTTTTCTTCCAGCGTCATTTGGGAAATTAATTTCTTGATTTTCACTTCCCTTTCAATCATTTTGCGATAATCCATAAACGCTCCTGAAATGTTGTCAATAGAAATAATTATAAGAGATTAAAGAATTAAGAACAATAAAAATATGTATGCCTGGCGCAATAATTGTTAAACCGACGGTAATATTTGCTTATGATAATGAACCATAAACCGACTAACTGCTCGGTTCAAGGGAGCGTTCCAAGCCGCCCGCACGCTTCCTCAACATCGGCGCGGTGGCCAAAGGCCGAGAAGCGGATAAAGCCCTGTCCGGCGGGGCCGAAGCCGGCGCCTGGTGTGGTTACAACTTGGCACTTTTCAAGGATTTCCGTGAAAACTTCCCAACTGTCTCTGCCGGGAAAATGCGCCCAGATGTAGGGAGAGTTGTCGCCGCCTATACATTTTATTCCCAGCCTTACAAGCGCGTCCCTGATCAATTTCGCGTTGCCAAGATAAAAATCCGTAAGGGCGCGGATTTCTTTCAGTCCCTCGTCGTCTAACGCGGCAAGTCCTCCTGCCTGCGCGATATTGGATGCGCCGTTAAAGATAGTGCCCGCGATTCGGCCCCAGTCCGCGTTGACGCTTTCGCCGCCTGAGTATTTAATCGCCTTTGGAACAACAGACCAGCCGAGACGCACTCCGGTAAAACCGGCGGGTTTGGAGAATGAATTTACTTCGATGGCGCAGGTTTGCGCATTGTCTATTTCATAAATTGTTTTCGGCAGCGCACTGTCGCGGATAAATTCGCTGTAGGCGGCGTCAAAGACAATTATGCAGCCCCTGTTGATCGCGGCCTCTACAAGAGAAGAAAGCTGTGCGCGATTTGCAACCGCGCCTGTGGGGTTGTTAGGTGAACAAAAATAGATAAGGCTGTTCTGCGGAATAAGACTGAGATTGGGGAAGAAATTATTTTCCGCCGTACAGGGAAGGTATGTAATGCCCGCGTAGCCGCTTCCTTCCCAGCCGCCGGCGGCTCCGGCAAGAACAGAACCGTCAACATACACAGGATACGAAGGGTCCTGCACGGCGATTTTTGTCCCTGCGCCAAAGAGCGCCTGCAATCTTCCGATGTCGCACTTTGCCCCGTCGGAAATAAAAATCTCGTCTATCGAAAATTTGCCGCAGTAAAAAACTGAAGATATTTTTTCTCTCAGCGCCGCCATCCCCTCGTCCTGATAGCCGGAGTAACCTTCCGCTGTCCCAAGTTTACGCGCTCCTTCCACAAGACCTGAATTTATATGGGGCAGGATCGGTTCTGTTGTGTTGCCGACTCCCAAACTGATGATCTTCGCGTCAGGATGAGAGGCAGCATATTCTCTGCGGCGCTTTGCGATTTCAGGGAAAAGGTAGCCCGCTTTGAGATTGGCAATGTAGGGATTCCGGTTAATCATATCAATGTCCTCATTTAAAATTTTTCACGCCCGAAAGATCCAGTGTAGCGAAATAATCTTCCACCGTCTCAGCTCTTCTGATTTGCACTACAGAACCGTCTGGCCGCAATAGCAATTCGCCGCAACGGAGTTTGGCGTTGTAATTAAAACCCATCGCTCTGCCGTGCGCGCCAGCATCGTGGATAAGCAAAAGGTCACCTTTAGTGACCAGGTCTCCTTTGGTGACCAGATCCCCCGTCCTTCCGTCCGCCGCGACTTCAATTTTGGGCAGTTTTCTTTGAATGGCGAACTTGTCATTATTTTCGCACAAACTGCCCACCACATCGTAAGTTTCAGATAACGGAGCGTTTTCCTTGCCCGCAACCGTTATGTGATGATATGCGCCGTAAAACGCGGGACGCATAAGATCGGCCATACACGCGTCAAGGGCTATGTAATTGCGGTAAATTTCCTTTTTATGAACGGCGCGCGCCACAAGCCAGCCGTAGGGGCCGGTTACTACCCTGCCCCATTCCGTGCGGACAGCCAGCGGATCAAGTCCCGCCGGTTTAATAATTTCGTTATACGCTTTTTTAATACCTTCTGTCAGAACCTGATAGTCAACCGCTTCCTGATCCAACTGGTAAGGAATACCCACGCCGCCGCCGAGACTCACAAACTCAAGGCGCACTCCTGTTTTTTCCTTTATCTCCGCCGCAAGACAAAAGAGCATACGCGCGGTCTCAATGTGGTAGGGAATGGAAAGTTCATTTGAAGCGACCATTGTGTGCAGGGCAAACCGTCTGACGCCCTTTTTCTTGAGTATTTTATAACCTTCAATGAGCCGCTCATGTGTAAAGCCGTACTTTGCCTCTTCCGGCTTGCCGATGATGGCGTTGCCTTCCTTAAGAGGGCCGGGGTTGAAGCGCATGGAAATCACTTCCGGCAAGCCGGCGGTTTTTTCCAGAAACTCAATGTGCGTGTAATCGTCCAGGTTTATAACCGCGCCCAGTTTTTTTGCGGCTTCGTATTCGCTTGCCGGAGTTTCATTTGAAGAAAGCATGATGTCTTCGCCTTTTATGCCTGCCATATCAGCTAACAACAGTTCGGGATAGCTTGAACAGTCCGCCCCAAAGCCTTCCGCCGCGAGAATTTTCAGAACATAGGGATTGGGAAGCGCCTTAACCGCGAAGTGGTTTTTGTAAGAAGGTAAACCTGAGAACGCAGCCTTGATCCGGCGGACATTTTCTATTATTGCCTTTTCATCGTAAATGTAAAACGGCGTCGGGTACTGCCGCGCGATTTCTTCAAGGGCGGCCTTACCCAACGGGAAATATTTTTTGCTCATTTTCAGCTCACTTTTGCCTGTTCAATGCTTTATTTCTTGATATTCGAGACAGCTTTAAGAATTTTTTCAAAAAACAACTTCTTGTCTATCGGCTTTGAAATAAAATCATTTGCGCCGTGTTTTATGGTCTCAATAACATTGAGTTTATCGCTCTCGCCCGTAATTATAACAACCGGCAAATTTTTCAGTTTGTCAGTAGATCGAATCGCTTTTAATATGTCAAGTCCTGTTATTTTGGTAGACAGATTCAAATCAAGCAGCACAAAATCGACAAATCTTGTTTTCAGTATATCTAACGCATTCTCGCCGTCTTCAGCTTCAAAAAAATCACACCTTCCGTCAATTTTAATCTCACCTAAATAATTTTTGATAAGATTGCGCGTTGTCCGTGAATCTTCTACGATTAAAAACGTCATACAATCAGCCTCCTTTCAAACAAAAAATTTTAACTGCCGTTTATCCTAAATATCCCTTGTATTTTAAAAGTTCCGCGTTAAGTATGCCGCCGCCCGCCGCTCCGCGCACCGTGTTATGCGAAAGCGCGGTAAAGCGTATATCGAACACATTGCACGTTCTCAGTCGTCCGATGACAACTGCCATTGACTTGTCGGTATCGCGGTCCTTGCGCGGCTGGGGACGATTGGCTTCTTCACAGTAAATAATCGGCTGCTTCGGAGCCATCGGAAGATCAGCTTCCTGCGGCAGTCCTTTATAGGCGGCCCATATTTCCTTAATCCCGTTTATGGACGGCTTCTTCATTCCAAAGCCAAGTGAAATGCAGGCTGTATGGCCGTCTGTAAGCGGCACGCGGTTGCAATGAGCGGAAATTTTCGGCATAACAGCATTTTGAATAGCGCCATTAATAATTGTTCCAAAAATCTTCAGCGGTTCATTCTCGGACTTTTCTTCCTCGCCGCTGATATATGGAACGATATTGTCAATTACATCAAGCGACGATACTCCGGGATAACCGGCCCCTGAAACCGCCTGCATGGTTGTAACAATGACCTTTTTCACCAAATACCCTGCCTGCACCAAAGCGTGCAGCGGAAGCATATAGCTTTGAATCGAACAGTTGGGCTTTACAGCGATAAAGCCTTTTTCCCAGCCCCGGGCTTTTTGCTGTATTGGTATAATATCCGTATGATGAGGATTAATTTCAGCTATAAGAACCGGCACATCAGGCGTCCAGCGATGAGCCGACGCATTTGAAATTACCGGAATACCCGCCGCGGCGTACGCTTCCTCAAGAGCGCGGGTTTCGTTCCTGCCCATTTCCAGCGCGGAAAACACAAAAGCGCATTTTTTTTGCTTATTGGCCGCAACAGCGCGGCTTACGTCATTGGCGTCTTCAACAACTATGCCGCCCACATGGGGAGCGTAAGTTTTAACAAGCTGCCATCTTCCCGCGACCGCTTCTTCGTATTTTTTGCCCGCGCTCCGCGGAGAGGCTGCGACATAACTCACCTTAAACCAGGGGTGATCATTGAGAAGGGTGATATAATTCTGCCCAACCATGCCCGTTGCGCCTAAAATGCCGACCGGTATTTTGTCCATAACTTGCTCCTTATACAAACATAATAACATAATTGATATTGTAGGACAAGTAAACTCGGTATTGATTATGCATAATTTATGTTAATAAAGGCGGCCATAAAGGGACGGATCAAAAGGCCGGAACCGGCCGCGAGGCTTCTTCAGTTGGGGAGGCAAATTCAAGAAGCGCCGCGTTCAGCTCTTTTTCAAGGAGAGCCAGCTGATCGCCTGTAACGAGGTTTATTCCGTCCTTCAATCCCGATTCGACGCCGGCGGCGGCTTGTTGAAGGGCGGTTATTCCAATCTGGCCGGCGTTGCCCTTCAGAGTGTGAACAAGCCGGTGCGCCAATTTTATATCGCCTTCTTCCAGAGCCGTTTTTATCTCATTGATTTTTGTCCGGTTACTGCCATTAAATGTCCTTATAAGGCTTTTGCGAAATTCCAGATCATAATCAATCGGGATGTCTGCCTGTGCGTTTTCCCCCGCCGCATCCGGGTTATTTACAGGCTTTAAGTATTTTAGCAGGCACCGCCACAGCTCCTGGGAGGTAAAAGGCTTTCCGATGCAGCCGCTCATGCCGCTTTTTTTGTAAATTTCCATATCGCTTGACATTATGTTAGCTGTCATTGCCACTATGGGGATACCCGCGCCAAGTTCAAATATTTTCGCCGACGCTTCAAGGCCGTCCATAACAGGCATATATATATCCATAAAAATCAAATCGAATTGTTTTTCGCCCTTTTCCATGCGGTTTTTTACCATCTCCAGGCCGTTTTTACCGTTATCTGCAATTATAGTTCTCAGGCCGACCCTCGCAAGATGTTCACAGATAACCTGTTGATTCATCACATTGTCTTCGCATAATAAAACTTCGCCTTCAAATTTCGGCTTTCCGGTTTCTTTGAATATATTTTTTTGATCAAGTATTTCATATTCAGCGGCGTCTATTGCGTCAAAGGTAATGGTAAAGCTGAATTTACTGCCGGCTCCTACAGCGCTTTCCACCAAAAGTTTTCCGCCCATCAGCTCTACAATATTTTTTGTTATTGTAAGGCCAAGTCCCGTGCCGCCGTATTTGCGCGTCGTGCCTGTTTCCGCCTGAGTAAACGGATCGAATATTTTTTCAATCTGTTCGCCAGTCATGCCGATGCCTGAATCTTTTATTTCAAAAAGCGCCGTTATTGCTTTTTCTGTTTCTTCTTTTACGGAGGCGTAAAGTTTTACAGCGCCGGTATTTGTAAATTTAACGGCGTTGGATAAAAGGTTTACAAGCGCCTGACGCAGCCTTGTAGGATCGCCGAGCGGCTTTTTACCCATATTCGGTTCGGCGTAGAAGTGAAGGTTAATGCCCTTTTCAACAGCTTTCGGCATTACAAGCGTGCGGCATTCGGCGAACAATTCACGCATATCAAAAGGAATTTTTTCAAGTTCCATTTTGCCGGATTCAATTTTGGAAATATCAAGAATGTCGTTGACAATCTGCAGCAGCCATTCGGCGTTTGCCAGTATTTTAAAAAGATAATCTCTCGTTTTTACGGATGTTTCGCCGTCCAGAGCCAGCTCTGAAAAACCCATAATGCTGTTCATGGGCGTGCGTATCTCGTGGCTCATGTTCGCAAGGAACGCGGATTTGGCGATAGACGCCGCTTCCGCCCTGTGCGCGGCTTCATGAAGCTGTTCTTCGTAATTTTTCAATTCTGTTTTATCGTTGAAATAATTGCAGAAAACCATAGACCCGTCTATCCAGGGTATGATCGCCGCCTTTCCGCCTATCCATTTGTTCAAACATTCATCGAATGTGTACGCATAATCGGTAGTCGAATAGGAACCGCTGTTTGCATCAAGTTCTCCCATCCTGCAAAAAGGACATGGTTCATCCAGATTTCTGATAAATTTATAACATTTATGCTTAAAACAATTTTCCCTGTCCAGATTGTACGTATCAATTAAGCTCTGGTTTACATAAAGAATATTGTAATCAAAATCGGTAACGAATATCATCGTATCCAAAAAATCCATGACAGCCATTGTTTTATTTTTCATTGATATTGAATCGCCAAGTGCCTTAATGCCGTCGATTATTTCCTTGTACGAACCTGAGTATTTGCCGGTATCAAGCTGAAAATCCACTCCGCCCGAAACATTTAATCTGCGGGTAAGTTCGGATAAATCACCTAACATTGACTTGATAACATCGATAAGCGAATAAACGTCTGAAATAAGCAGGCCTATTTCGTCTTTTTTAACAAGCGTCCTGTCAATATCTGCATTTATTTTACCCTGCGTAACATCCGAAACGAGGCGCACCAGTTTATTTACAGGCTTTAAGCTCTTTGTAATAATATAAAGAATTACGGCTATTGAAAGGATAAGGCCCGTAATGCCTATAATTGCGTTATTGATTATCAAGGTGTTTCTTTCTACTGTTAACTCCGTGTTCGAAAGCCCCGCGACAAGTATCGCAAAAGGCTCGCCCCTTGTATCAATAAGCGGAAGGAAAAACGCGTAATACCGGATTCCAAAAACATCTGCATTGCCGAAAAATTCCTGCTTGGTCTCCGTTACAATTCTGGCAATTTCCGGATCTATCTTTGTGCCTACGGCGCGCTGCCCGTTATGTGTAATAGTTGTGGCGATTCTTTCATCGCCCAGAAAAACAGAAAAATCGGCGTTAAAAAGCGCTTTCAGATTGTCCATCGATTCGTTGTCATCAAGGCGCACGCCTGTAGAAAGAGCGCCTATCAGAGAGCCGTCGTAATCATATATGGGCGCGCCGGTGTGAATCGAAACTTTTATCAGAGGGCCTGTTTCACAATATGTTGATATTTTGCCGTTTAAAGCGTCCTTGATATTCTGCAGATGCAAAGCCGAATCGACTGAACGCATGGGTTCATACGATCTTGCAAGCACCGTTCCCGTTTCATCTGTTATTGTTATGTAAGTTACTTTATGCAATTCCAGCAAAACATTTAAGGCTTTAAGTATCCCTTCCGTGTCGCGTTCTCTGACAGTTTTTATCACGTCAGGATAGTACGCTATCGAAACTGCGGCTGTTTTTGAATGATCCCCGTATTCCTTAATGTAATTTTTCAAATTCCTCGCGGCCATCGCAATATTTTCATTAGCAAGATTGCTTGTAAATTTATAAAATTCAAGCGAAGAATATGCGGTCATTATTATTACCAAAAAAACCAGAATTATGACCGATGGAAAAAGAATATTGCCTTTAAGGCTTTTTTTAATCATTCAAATTGATCCTGTTTTTTCTTCAGATCGTTAAGCGAGGACAAGGCGGACTCAAATTCAAAATTCTCAATCTGCCGTATCAGTTCTCCGCTTCCGGCTATTCCGCGCAGGCTGTCTGTAAAGGCGCGGCACTCGGGATTCCCCATCCTCAGCGCCGGCTCCAGTTTTTCAAAAAGCTCCCGCGCGGCCTGCGCGTCAATCGTCTGAACTTGAGGCTGTGCGGGCTCTTCGTCCAAAGCCGCCATCTCAACGGCAAGCTGCGACAGCGCCGCGTCTATTTCCTTTTTTAAAAGAGCCAGCTGTTCGCCGGTAACGAGATTTTTTTCATCCTTCAAAGCCAATTCAACGCTTGCGGCGGCTTTTTGCAGGGCGGTAATTCCAATCTGTCCGGCATTGCCTTTCAAAGTGTGAACGATACGGTACGCCAGCTTTATATCGCCGCCGTCAAGAGCTGTCACTATATCCTTAAATTTATCCTGATTGTTTTTAAAGAATGCTTTTTTAAGACTCTTTTTAAATTCCAAATCATAATCAAGCGGAATTTCTTTCTGCGCGTTTTTCCGCGCCGCATCTTCTTTTTTTACAGGTTTCAGGTATTTTAAAAGACACCGCCACAGCTCCTGGGAGGCAAATGGTTTCCCCACGCAGTCGCTCATGCCGCTCTGTTTGTATATCTCAAGGTCGTTTGACATTATGTTAGCCGTCATCGCAATTATGGGAATGCCTGCGCCAAGTTCAAAGATTTTCGCGGACGCTTCAAGGCCGTCCATAACAGGCATGTGCATATCCATAAAAATCAAATCGAACTGCTTTTCGCCTTTTTCCATGCGGTTTTTAATCATATCAACGCCGATTCTGCCGTTATCTGCAACTACGGTTCTAAGGCCGACCCTCGCAAGATGTTCGCAGATAACCTGTTGATTCATGTCGTTGTCTTCACATAACAGGATTTCGCCTTCAAAAGCGGGCTTTTCTATTTCTTTAAAAGCGGCTTTGCGGCTGATAATCTCCTCATTATCCGCGTTTACCGTGTCAAAAATAATGTCAAAGCTGAATTTACTGCCTATGCCCACAGCGCTTTCTACCGAAAGTTTTCCGCCCATTAATTCCACGATATTTTTGGTAATTGAAAGGCCAAGTCCCGTGCCGCCGTATTGCCGCGTCGTCCCTGTTTCCGCCTGCGTAAACGGATCGAATATCTTATCGATCTGTTCTTCCGTCATGCCTATGCCTGAGTCTTTTATTTCAAAACGAATAGTGACGGTTTTTTCGGTTTTTTCCTTTATTTCCGCGATAACTTTGACTATTCCCGCATTTGTAAATTTTATGGCGTTGGAAAGCAGATTCACAAGAACCTGACGCAGCCTTGTGGGATCTCCCAACGGTATTCTGCCGACGCTAGGTTCGGCGTAAAACAGCATATCTATTCCCTTTTCAACAGCCTTCGGCATTATCAGCGTCCTGCAGCTTGTAAACAGCTCATGTAAATCGAAAGGAATCTTTTCCAGTTCCATTTTTCCCGATTCAACTTTGGAAATATCAAGTATATCGTTAATAATCTGAAGCAGCCATTCCGCGTTCGTTTGAATTTTATAAAGATAATCTTTTGTTTTGGGAGAAACTTCTCCATCCAGAGCCAGCTCTGAAAAACCCATGATGCTGTTCATGGGCGTACGTATTTCGTGACTCATGTTCGCGAGGAAGGCGGATTTTGATCGTGAAGCCGACAGCGCGGTTTCTTCCATTTCTTTGCGCCTTGTTATGTCATGCGATATGCCCAAAAGCCCGATTACTTCCCCGTCCAGCGCAAGCGGCGCTTTAACCGTTTCATAAAGCGGTTCTGTCCCGTCAGCGCCCGGTATGCGTTCTTCGAGCATAAACCTCCGGCCTTCTTTCATAACTTTCCGATCCCATTCCCTGTATCCCTCCACCAATTTTGGGTTTAAATGAAGGCCGCCCAAATCGTCTTTGCCGATGATATCCTCTTTGCGGAAACCCAAATGTTCCAGAAAACTCTTGTTACATTGAATATAACGAAAATCCAAATCCTTGACAAAAATAAAATCGGGAATTGAATCAAACAGGGTGGTAAGCATCGCGGTCTGCAGGGCAAGCTCGCGTTCAATTTCCTTGCGCTTTGTTATGTCGCGCGCAATGGCTAAAAGGCCGATTACTTCTCCATCCAGCACAAGCGGCGATTTAATTGTTTCATACAGCGGTTCCGTCCCGTCAAAACGCGGCAAGGGTTCTTCGATAGTAAATGTCCTGTTTTCGCCGATAACCCGCCTGTCCCATTTCAGGAATTTTTCCGCATTTTCATCGGACAGTCCAAAAGCGTCATTATCGATCTTTCCGATAACGTCTTCTTTGCGGCGGTTAAAATATTCCAAGAAACTTTTGTTGCATTGTAAAAAATTAAGATTTAAATCTTTGGTAAAAATAAGGTCGGGGATTGAATCAAAGAGCGTGGTAAGCGTGGCGGTTTGCAGTTCAAGTTCGCGTTCAACTTTTTTGCGATCTGTTATGTCGCGCGATATGACGATGAGCCCGGCTATAACGCCATCCTGCACAAGCGGCGACCTGATCGTTTCCATAGTTCGCGTAACGCCATCGTAATAGGGCAATACCTCTTCGGTTACGGTTTTCCGGCCCTCTTTGAACGCGGCCCTGTCGGCGTTCATGATCCGCTCCGCCACATCGTGCGGAAATCTTCCGGATTCAAAGTCGTTTCTCCCGACAACGTCCGTTTCCGTGAAGCCGTTGATTTCTGCCGCGACTTTATTGCATTGCGTATAACGTAAATCCAGGTCCTTGCAGAATACAATATCGGGAAGCGAATCAAATACCGCCTGCAGCTTGGCGCTCTGCAATTCAAGAGCGTTCGTCCGCTCCTTTACGATTTTTTCCAGCCGCTTGCCCGCAAGGCGGCTTCTTTCAAAGAGAACGGCAACAAGAACAAGCACGCACATAATCAGAATTAGCGAGCCGAACAGCCAGGGGCGCTGCTCCTTCAGCCGCATGGTTTCAATATTATATGTCTTGCTCAGCCACTGTTCCACAATCCTGTCTGTGTCGATCTGCGGAAGCGCTTTGTCGATAATTGAACACAGAACGGTTTGGTCTTTATTTAACCCGAAAGAAGCGTCAAAGGAGGCGCTGAAAAGATAATTGGCCTTGTAATCGGAAAATTCGTAATAATTGGTCAGCGCGGTAAGCCTGCTCTGGCTTGACATAACAAGGTCAATCTCGCCGCGCTCCAGCGCGAAGAAAGCGTCGTCAGTACCCGGATACTCTATTGCGTATAACGCATCGGGAAACCAGCTTCGGAATAAATCACCAAACGCGGAACCTTTGGCAAAACCTACTCTCGCAAAGGGTATATCGTTCAGTTCGATATTGGGGTAACTCCGTTTGGACAACAGCGCTAATCTGTCCGACTGGTACATGGTATTCGGCCATATAAATCTATTTCTTCTTTCATCGCTTTGAATCAGGTTGGGCATACAATATGCCGTCCCCTTTTCCAGTAAATTCATAAGTTCGGGCAAGTCCGTTTTTTCGTCATTAACCAGTTTAAAAGTAAATCCGGTAAGCCGCTCCATTTCGTCAATTATGTCAAAAATTATTCCGTCCCATTTTTTCTCGTTCGCGCTGTAAAAGCTGACAGGGTAAGACATAAATTGGGCGGCAAACGGTATAACAGGCGTATTGCGCACATACTCCCTCTCTTCATCGGAAAGCTGTGTCAGGAAATTATTTTTTTTGTAGTCATAATATCCCTTTCTGTACAGTTCTGTCAGGTGTTTATAAGCGCCGCAGTTCAGCGCCTTTGTTACAACTGAGATAACAGGCGCGAGGGCAGGGTTATGCGCCGCCAGGGAAACAGGGGTGAAAATCAGCGGAAGAAAGTCTTCGGTAACCACGCCGCCGTAAAGGTCAAAGGCCGATTCCACAATGTTATTTGCAATATAGACATCGGCCTCCGCGCGCATAAGCATTTGATAAATAGTTTCATGATCTCTTGCAGCGGCGGATTCATAGGAGCCGGGCTCAAGGGCGGCGGCAACGGTGTCTATCAATGTGGTTCCTTCCATAAAGAGATAACGGACAGGTCTTGCAAGAGCGATTTCGCCGGGAGACGGTCTCCCTTTTATCCGCATGATTTTGGTTGAACGATGAATAACAGGGGCGGTCATATAATATGATCTCAGGCGATCTTCCGAAGCCGTCAGCGCGCCAAAATCAACATCGCCTGATTTCAGTTTTTCAAGGATGTCGGTCAAATTTTGAATTTCTGACTTGAATTGAATGTCGAAAAGTCCGGTCAGCCAGTCGCAAAGCAAGACCGCAAATCCGCCTATCTCTCCTTGTTCATCTATAAACGCTTCGGTCGATTGCGGAGTGCCGTAAACCAAAGAGACGCCCCGCTTTTGAAGTCCCTCAATGGCTTTAATTTCGTCTTCCGTTACGCCGGGAATATCCCTGAATGACGCATATTGATAATTTATTTCAGCCTGTTTTTCACCGCCGCCGCAGGCAGAAAATAAAATTAAAAACGTCAATAAAAAGATTAATCCGCCAAATTGTTTACGCACGTTTATTTTCATTTACTTACCCTGTGTTTCAAAATATTTTTTCTTTAATTCGCCATATTCCAAAAGCGCTTTTTCAAATTCAAAATCTTTAATATGCTGTACAAGATGTCCGCTTTCCGGTATTGCGCGAAGTTCATCTATAAGATCCCTGCATTCAGGATTACCGCGTTTAAGAAGGTCTTCCAGCTTTTCAAATAATTTATCCGCCCTCCCTGTATCAAGTTCCGTTTTTTGGCTTTCCGCAGGCTGCTCGTCAAACGGCGCGATCTGCGAGGCAATATCCGAAATGGCCGCCTTCAACGCGGCGTCAAGGAGAGCCAGCTGTTCTTTGGTAACGTGATTTTCCCCGTCTTTAAGAAGATTTTCAACATCGGCGGCGGCTTTTTGCAGCTCGTCCAGTCCTATCTGACCCGCGTTGCTCTTTAAAGTATGCGCCAGCCTGTGCGCAAGTTTTATATCGCGATCATCAAGCGCTTTTTCTATTTCTTCAAATTTTTCCCGGTTGCTTTTTACAAATGTTCTTTTAAGACTCCTTGTGAATTCCGCGTCAAGCTCAAACGGGTCTGTTTCCGAACTCATGTCCCTGCCGGGCTTTTTTTCGGTTACATTTCCGCCGCTTACGGGCTTTAGGTATTTAAGGAGACACCGCCACAGCTCCTGGGATGTAAAGGGCTTTCCGACGCAGTCGTTCATGCCGCTGTTCCTGTAAATGTCAAGATCGTTTGACATTACGTTAGCTGTCATCGCAATTACAGAGACGCCTGTGTTAAGTTCAAGGATTTTCGCGGACGCTTCAAGACCGTCCATTACAGGCATATGCATATCCATGAAAACAAGATCAAACTGCTTTTGGCCGCTCAGCGCCCGCCCGCGCACCATGTCTACGCCTATCTTTCCGTTATCCGCTACAACTGTCTTAAGGCCGACTCTGGAAAGGTGTTCGCAGATAACACGCTGATTCATTGCGTTGTCTTCGCATAACAGAACCTCGCCTTCGAAAACAGGCTTTTCAATTTCTTCAAGCGCGCTTGCCTTTTCAAGTTTTATCTCCTCAGGCACGTCTACGGTGTCAAAGACAAGATCAAAACTGAATTTGCTGCCGACTTTGGGCGTACTTTCGACAAAAAGTTTTCCGCCCATCATTTCGATAATGCTTTTGGTTATTGCAAGTCCAAGCCCTGTCCCGCCGTATTTGCGCGTAGTCCCCGATTCCGCCTGTGTAAACGGATCGAATATTTTTTCTATCTGCTCTTCTGTCATTCCGATGCCTGAATCTTTTACTTCAAAATGCATCGTGATCGTTTTATCTGTTTTGCCGTTTATGGCCGCCTGAAGCTTGACCATGCCGGCGTTTGTAAATTTTACTGCGTTGGACAGAAGGTTTATAAGCACCTGGCGCAGCCTTGTAGGATCGCCTAACGGCATTTTACCCATGCTCGGTTCGACATAAAAGTGAAGTTGAACGCATTTTTCCACAGCCTTGGGCATGATCAGAGTCCTGCAGCTTGAGAACAATTCATGCATATCAAAGGGAATATGTTCCAGTTCCATTTTACCGGATTCGATTTTGGAAATGTCGAGTATATTGTTTACTATCTGCAAGAGCCATTCGGCGTTTATCTGGATTTTAGCCAGATAGTCCCTGGTTTTAGGCGGAACCTCTCCGTCCAGGGCAAGTTCGGAAAAACCCACGATGCTGTTCATGGGCGTCCTTATTTCATGACTCATGTTCGCGAGGAAGGCGGTCTTTGCGCGGTTTGACGCTTCCGCGTCTTCCATTGATTTTCGCAGGGGCTTAAGGAGTCCTGAGATAAACACATTGAAAATTACAAAAACCAGCGCCACCACCATAAGCATCGCGAAGAACAATACAGTCATGGCGCTCTTATATTCGCCGATGCTTCCAGGCAATATGGCTATGGAATACCAGTCCAAAAGGGGAAGAGTGCCCAGCGCGATTTTCCCGATGGAAGAATCAAATGTCATAATTTCGCCCGGGTTTAATTTTTTCGCGTACGCCAAAATATCCATACCGGCGTCGTAAAGTTCGTAATTAATTTTTCTTTTTGAAGCCACCAACTCTACATTTTTCGCTCCCGTGATCTCACCTTCATCGTTGAAATAATAAATATCCGCCCTGTCTGAATAATCCCTGTAAATCGTATTAACAAATTCCGATATTTCAATTCCGGTTCCAACTATTCCAAGCGGATTGCGATTGCCGGCAAAAACAGGCGCGTTAATCCACAGATTTGTTATGTTAAGTTCGGAATTATGATTTATATTGAAATTGTAGCTTTCGGTTTTATAAAGCGTAATGTTATACCAATAATTATCCTGACTTTCCGGATCAATCAGATATGGTTCATGATCGTCGGAATAAAACAATCTGTCCAGATCATTTACCCAGAAAACCGAGTTGGATTTGAAAACGCGGCGGTACGCTTCCAACTCTTCAAAGGCCATGTTTTTAAGTTCCTGATTTCCAGGATTGGCAAAATACCGTTTGATAATCGGCGAGTCGGCCATTTTAAGCGCAATGGAAATTTCGCTGTTTACGAAGAATTCCAGTTTGAGTTTTTCAATTTCCAGTATTTGAGATAATTCGCTGCCGTTGTTTGCCCTGATTATCTGCCGCATGGAAAAAATAAAAGCGATGCCGCTTGCCGCGAGAATCAACAAAAAAAACGTAACCGAAAAAATGATAAACTTGCTCATCGTGGCGCTGAAAATAAAAAATTTACTCATTAATTCAGCTTGATTTTTCTGCGAGTCTTCGGCTGCAAGTCCGGTTTTCATAATACAGGCGCTCCCAAAATCAAACTTTTTTCCTTATTTCCGCAAGCGTGGCGGACGCTGATTCAAAATCATAATTTTCCATTTGACGTATAAGCGTATCGCTTTCCGGCATCCGGCGCAGGGTATTGATGTAGTTACAGCATTCGGGGTTGCCCATTTTTAACAGCGGCTCCAGTTTATCAAAAAGCTCACGGCAGGCCTCTTCATCAAGGGGTTCGCCCTGAACTTCGCCGCTCTCGCCGTCATCTTCTCCATATTCCGAATCAAGCTGAGAAATCGTCAAATTAAGTTCCTTTTCCAGCATACTCAAAAGTTCGCCTGAAACTTCGTTCTTTCCGTCCTTAAGGCAGTTTTCAACGTCAGAGGCGGCTTTCCGCAAAAACGTTCTGTCAATCTGCCCGGCGCTGCTTTTTAACGTATGAGCCAAACGATGCGCAAGCTTTATATCGTCCTCTTTCAGGGCGTTTGTTATCTCTTCAAATTTCCGCCTGTTGCTTCTGAGGAACATTCTTTTGAGAGTCTTCTGGAATTCCACATCGTCCTCGACTGTAGAAACTTTCTCATCATTTGTTTTTTTGATCTCCATTCCTCCGCTTATGGGCTTAAAGTACTTCATCAGGCATCTCCACAGCTCCTGGGATGTAAAGGGCTTGCCCACACAGTCGCTCATCCCGCTCAGCCTGTAAATTTCACGGTCGTTGGACATAATGTTAGCTGTCATGGCTACGATGGGAACGCCGGTATGAAGTTCAAGTATTTTCGCGGACGCTTCAAGGCCGTCCATTACAGGCATGTGCATATCCATAAAAACAAGATCAAACTGCTTATCGCCCTTTTCCCTGCGGCGCTGAACCATTTCAACGCCTATCCTGCCGTTATCGGCAACGATGGTTTTAAGGCCGACTCTGGCAAGGTGTTCGCAGATAACCTCCTGATTCATGACATTGTCTTCACATAACAGTACCTCTCCTTCAAAAACAGGCTTTTCAATTTCATTAAATACGATTTTTTTGCTGAGTACTTCTTCATCGGTAATGTCTACAGTATCAAACGTCAGATCAAAGCTGAACATACTGCCGACTCCCAGCGTGCTTGAAACGGAAAGTTTTCCGCCCATCAGTTCCACAATATTTCTTGTTATGGCCAGCCCAAGCCCCGTACCGCCGTATTTGCGCGTCGTGCCGGTTTCCGCCTGCATAAACGGATCGAATATTCTGTCAATCTGTTCGCTTGACATGCCGATGCCTGAGTCCTTTACCTCAAAGTGCATTGAGAGCGTTTTGCTCGTCTTTTCCTTTACTGCGGCGTGAAGCTTAATCATGCCGGTATTGGTAAATTTTACGGAATTGGAAAGAAGGTTAACAAGTATCTGGCGCAGTCTTGTCGGATCGCCTAACGGCCTCTGCCCTACCGACGGTTCGGCGTAAAAATGAAGCATAACGCCTTTTTCAATCGCTTTCGGCATGATAAGGGTGCGGCAGCTCGCAAACAACTCGTGCATATCAAAGGGAATGCGCTCAAGCTCCATTTTGCCGGATTCAATTTTGGAAATGTCAAGAATGTCGTTTATTATCTGTAAAAGCCACTCTGCGTTTTCCTGAATTTTAGCGAGGTAATCCCTGGTCTTGGGCGTAACCTCTCCGTCCAGGGCCAGTTCCGAAAAACCAACGATGCTGTTCATTGGCGTCCGTATCTCATGGCTCATGTTGGCGAGGAAAACTGACTTGGAACTGTTAGCGGTTTTCGCGATTTCAAGCGCGGTCTTTAAATCCTGCTGGGACTTGTTCAGTTCGGCGGTGCGCTGCTGGACAAGATTTTCAAGCCGCCTGCTTTCATAACGGTTTCTTAGAAATAAAATCAACATGAAAACTAGCACAAGCGCGGCAAAAAGCACTCCAATTAAAAATGGCGTTGCGTCATACTGAACGCTTTCTGATTTTCCGCAGGACAAAAGTAAAACAATCAGGATAACCTCCGGCGCTAGCCGAAAAAATCCGGTTTTTTTATACATAAAATCCTTCCTTTTGTCCGTTTTTATTCCAGCTTTTTTTCAAACCGGCAAGAGTGGAACGCGCCAGATCAAAATCAAAATTCTCAATTTGACGTATAAGAAGCCCGCTTCCCTCAACGGCGCGCAGCGCGCCTGTCAGCTTGATACATTCAGTATTACCGCTTTTAAGCAATACTTCCAGCTCTTCGAGCAGTTCGAGCGCTTTGTGCGGTTCAAGCGGCGCGGACTGTTCACTGTCGGATTGGTCATTATCGTCATTGAGAAGCGGAGCGAGCTGTGAAAGAGCCAAGTCCAGTTCAGTTTTAAGATAAGACATCTGCCGGGGATCGGCAAGGTTTTTTCCGTCCTTAAGCCGCATCTCCATATCAGCCGCCGCTTTCTGCAGGGAAACCCTGCCAATTTGAGCGGCGTTGCTTTTTAATGAATGAACCAGCCTGTGCGCCAGCTTTATATCGTCCGCTTCCAGCGCCTCTTTAATTTCCTCAAATTTTTTTTCGTTGTTTTTAAAAAATAAAATTTCAAGACTCTTGATAAAATCAGATTCCGATTCCGGCCTGTCATTCGTGTTTTTTAGAACAACGGCTCCTCCGTTTACAGGCTTAAGGTATTTTACCAGACATCTCCAAAGCTCCTGGGATGTAAAGGGTTTGCCAACGCAGTCATGCATGCCGCTTTCACTGTAAATATTCCTGTCATTGGACATTACGTTAGCTGTCATTGCAACAATAGGCACGCCGGCTTTTAGTTCAAGGATTTTCGCGGCCGCTTCCAGGCCGTCCATGACCGGCATATGCATATCCATAAAAATCAAATCAAACTGCTTTTTACCTTCCTTTATCCGGTTTTCTACCATATCAACGCCTATCCTGCCGTTTTCGGCTACAACAGTCTTAAGGCCAACCCTGGCAAGGTGCTCGCTTATAACCTGTTGATTCATTTCGTTATCTTCACATAACAGAACCTCGCCTTCAAACAGGGGTTTTTCAGAATCATCGAACATGATTTTTTGTTCTACAATGTCGCTGAACGACTCATCTATCGTATTGAAGGTAAGATCAAAACTGAACTTGCTGCCAAGACCCGGCGTACTTTCAACACAGAGTTTTCCGCCCATCATTTCGATAATATTCCTTGTTATCGGGAGGCCGAGTCCTGTGCCGCCGTATTTGCGCGTAGTGCCTGTCTCCGCCTGCACAAATGGGTCGAATATTTTATCGATCTGTTCCTCCGTCATGCCGATGCCTGAATCTTTTACCTCAAAATGCATCGTGATACTGTCGCCGGTTTTGCCTGTTATCGCCGCGTGAAGCTTGACAATGCCTGCATTCGTAAATTTTACGGCGTTTGTAAGAAGGTTTACAAGCACCTGACGCAGTCTTGTAGGATCGCCCAAAAGTTTTCTTCCCATGCTCGGTTCCGCGTAAAAGTGCAGCTGGATTCCCTTTTCAATTGCCTTTGGTATGATCAACGTACGGCAGCTTGAGAATAATTCGCGCATATCAAAGGGAATATGTTCAAGTTCCATTTTGCCGGATTCGATTTTGGAAATATCAAGTATATCGTTGATGATCTGCAAAAGCCATTCGGCGTTTGTCTTGATTTTGGCAATATAATCCCTGGTCTTTGGAGTAGTTTCGCCGTCAAGGGCAAGCTCGGAGAAACCCACGATGCTGTTCATGGGCGTTCTTATTTCGTGACTCATGTTCGCCAGGAACACGGACTTTGAACGTGAAGCCGCCAGCGCCGCTTCTTCCATTTCCTTGCGCTTGGTTATATCGTGCGCAATGCCCAAAACCCCGACAACGATTCCATTAAGTATAACCGGAGCCTTAACCGTTTCATAAAGCGGATTCGTTCCGTCAACGCGGGGTATGCGCTCTTCTATCACAAAGATCTGCCTTTCTTCGATAACCTTGCGATTCCAATCATTGTGCTTATCCGCCTCTCTGGCGGGAATTCCCAAACTGTCTTCGCCTTTATTAATAATACCTTCCATGTTAAAGCCGAAATGTTCAAGAAAACTTTTATTGCATTGCGTAAAACGCAGAGACGTATCAAGGGTAAAAACAAGATCGGGGATCGAATCAAACAAAGTGGTAAGGGTAACGTTTTTCAGTTCAAGTTCCTCAGTCCGTTCACCGACAAGCCTTTCCAGCCCCTTGCCAATACGGCGGTTTCTTACAAAGAGAATGACAACAAGAGAGAGTACGGCAAAAAAGAAAATGGACGATACTATAAACCACGGGCGCTGCGCTTCTATCACCTTACTGCGGTAGTCGTAAGTTCTGTGCATCCACTTATTCGAAATCGTTTCCATATTTACAAGGTAAAGCGCCTTATCGACAATAGAGCACAGAACAGCATTATCTTTGCTAAATCCAAAGGTGGATTTGAAAGGATTATTAAACTGATAATTTATTTTGTACCCGGTTTCTTCCATGTAGTGCGTCATAATCATAAGTTCATGACTGCTCGTCAATACAAAATCAACTTCGCCGCGATCCAGAGCTCTGAAGGCGTCCAGGGAGCTTTCATATTCTCTGTTGGCGGAATGGTTTGGAAACCACTCGTGAAATAAAGCCGTATGACCGTAATCCTTTATCAAGCCGACTTTCGCGAATAAAATTTCGTTTAAGCCGATATTGCGTTGATCCATCCTTGATATAAGCGCGGGATGGCTGACCATAATGGCAGTATCCGGCCACAGAAAATTGCCGACGCGTTCATCTGTATACATCAACTCCGTGATCATTGACGCCTTGCCGTCCTCAAGCATTTTAAGCAATACAGGCCAGCCTGAGTTTTCACCGTTGACCGTTACAAAGTGAAGCCCCGTAAGCGCCTCCACCTCGCTCAGTACATCGAAAGCAATTCCCTCCCACTTCTTCTCGCGCGCATTGTAAAAACTCACCGGATAATTTCCGGTCTCGGCGGCAAATGGCACAACAGTATGATTCTGTATGTAGGCTTTCTCTTCTTCGTTAAGCTGCATCAACAGCTTGGACTTCCTGTATTCCTGATACCCGGTATTGGACAATTCAACCAGATGACGAAGCGCTCCGGCATCAAGAGCTTTTTGCACGACCGAGATAACGGATCTGAGCGCAGGATTCTGTGTCGCCAGAGAAACAGGACTGTAAGTGAGGGGAAGGAAATCACTGACTACCACGTCTCCGTAAACATCGAAAAAGGCTTCTGTTATTTCTTCATCTAAATAAGCATCGGCCTCGCCTGAGTGGAGCATTTTGTGAAC
>JGI24698J34947_10000349_pt1 | contig 20528 bp, 18 predicted proteins | sample TergutMp193P3_FD_34947 | JGI IMG/M metagenome (IMG submission 34947) | reverse complement strand
GTTGTCGTGGATGACGTCCCGTCTGAAAAAACTTCGCCGGGGGTAAAGGTCCAATCTATCTTGTAGCTGTCCGCGCCGCTCACGGCGTTCCAGCTCACCCGCACCTCGGTCAAGTCTTCGGGGGTCCTCACCGCCGTCACGCCCGTGGGGGCGCCCGGCACCCTTGATTGCGCGTGTGTTGGCGTTGGCGAACTACCGAGCGCGAACAGCAGCGCGGTTAAAAACAAGAATATTTTTTTCATATAAATCTCCTCAAATGGTAGCGGCTACCATTTTTTCCTTGTTCATTGTTCTGTTTTGTGGTATGGTTAACCCATGACGCCGCGCCGCCGTATGGCGGCGCATAAATCCATTCCGATATTTTGGATTGCTGCGAAAGCAGCTTCCTTACGGCCTGGAGGGACGTATGACCAATCGCACCGTTTTATTACAGGAAATAGAAACCCTTCCGGAGGCCTGCGTGAACGAAGTCGTTGATTTTGTGGCCTGGATAAAGCAACGGAAGATTTCGCGGATACCGGAAACCATGCTGTTAAGCGAGGCTTCCCTGTCGAAAGACTGGGACACGCCGGAAGAGGACGAGGCATGGGCGCTTTTGTAAGGGGAGATGTCATAACNGTCCCCTTTCCGTTTGCCGATTTAACGNGCNCGAAAAAACGTCCCGCCTTAGTATTGGCGGACCTTCCCGGCGACGACATTATCGTGTGCCAAATAACCAGCAAGGCAAGACCCGATTCGTTTGTGCTTCCGCTTGAAGCGGGCGATTTCGTTTCAGGCGGCCTGTCGGTTGACAGTTTCATCCGTCCCAACAAGATATTCACTGCCGATAAAAACATCATCTTCTCCACAGCCGGACATCTCTGTGAAAGAAAAATTAGCGATGCTGTTAACGCTGTTATCAAAATCATCTCCTTATGACTTCTCCTTCCCAATCACCCAAAAATGGCGCCAGGCACCTACCAGTCGCAATACGCGATTTTGCCGCTCTCGCCCACGGCGACAAACCTGCCGCCGGCGTTGCCGGCGGTACCCCAGGCGACGGCGTTGATGCCATTGTATAGATCATTAGTACCGAATGTGCTGTCTGCGACGGCGGTCCAGCTTTGGCCGTTCGAGGAATACGCGATTTTGCCCTGATAGCCCACGGCGACCCATCTATTGTTGCCCCCGGTGATGGCGTTGATGGAATACCGGAAAGTATTCGAATTGCGAGTATACGTGGCAGGGAATGCGCTGTCCGCAACGGCGGTCCAGCTTCTGCCGTCGTCGGAATATGCCATTTTACCGCCATAGTTCCCGGTGACAAACCTGTTGCCGCTATAGGCGATGGCATAGATTTGGGTGTCGAATGTGGTGTCTGCGACGGCTGTCCAGTTCGTGGGGCCGCCGCTTGATGGCGTGGGTGCCTGCGCGATTGTGTCGCCGCTGTCGCCGCCGCCAGGAGCGGCCTGCATTCCGTTGACGCTTGCAGCCGAGTTGCCGGCCAACGAAACGTTAGAGAATTTGAAGAAAAAGAATACCCCTATCACGGCGCAGGCGGCGATCACGGCGATTACCGCGATCTTGCCCATACCGCTGCCCCCTGCACCCCCTGCCGCCGCTCTTTTCTTCGCCGCAGCCGGCTTCGCGGGTGCGCGTTTCTTCGCGGGCGTCGTCTTCCTTTCGGAAGACGTTGTCTTTTTGCTAGCGGTGGTTGTTTTCTTTTTTGGTGTTGGCGTTGTTTTCTTCTTTGTCGCGGTCGTTGTCGTTGTTTTTTTTGCCATTTTTTACTCCAAAAATGGTGCCTGGCACTCTTTTTTACTTACTATACGATAACACTAACCCCCTTCTCTGTATACCTACGTAATTACGTAGGTATGGCTATTTTGGGCGTTTTTTACCTACGTAATTACGTAGGTTTTGCTTTTTTAAGGCGTTTTTGACCTGGATAAGGGAGTAAGGGAATAGGGAGAGAATTCTTTTTCTCTCTTCCTCTTCTTTCTTCCTTTGCGTGCTTTGCGAGCTCCGCGCCTTTGCGAGAATATTTGGATATTTTCATCTTCCTCCGTGAAACTCCGTGTGTCCTCCGTGTAACTCCGTGGTAAAATTTCTTAAGTTTATTACATTGTATCTGATACCATTCTGGTGGTTTACGATCGTCAACCGCCCTAGCGGACGATCACCAACCGTACTAGTTGGCGATCGCCAACCGTGCTTGTTGGTGATCGCCAACCGTGCTTGTTGGCGATCGTCAACTTTGATGATGGTAAAAACAGTGCCAGGCACCATTTTGGCCGGCTTCGCCGGGTGATATGACATTGCCAGAATTCCGATAAGCTGATACAATGCTTTCATGACTATTGACGATCCCCGGGTGGATGAAAACCTGAAGGAATTGTCCCTAACCCTGTCCAGGGTCAAAGACAGCGTCCTGATTGAGGAGTTTTTGGAGTGCCTTTTGACCCCGGCGGAAATAGCCGATGTCGCGGGACGCTGGGCACTGGTCAAAGCGCTGCGGGAAAAAACATCCCAGAGGGAAATCGCGAAAGACCTTGGCGTTTCCCTGTGCAAAATTACCAGAGGTTCGCGGGAACTCAAAAAAGACAATTCCGCTTTTGCCAGAATGCTGGAATATGTTTAGAAATATCACTTGACACGATTTTCTATTTAGTATACTGTTTCTGTATACAGAAACATGGTTTTCTGTTAACCCAGTCAAAGGAGAAAAAAATGGCAACCAAAATCCCTACCCGAATTTATCTTTCCGAAGAGGAAATTCCCAAATCCTGGTACAATCTGCGTGCGGACATGAAGGAAAAGCCGGACCCGATTATACACCCCGGAACCTTGCAGCCCATGAAGGCGGAAGAACTCGAAACAATATTTTGTAAAGGGCCGGTAAAACAGGAGCTTGATGACAGTTCCCGGTTCATACCAATTCCCGACGGCATACTGGATTTTTACCGGGCNTACCGCCCGTCGCCGCTTATACGCGCCTATTACCTCGAAAAGGCCCTGGGTACCCCCGCGGAGATCTACTACAAATTCGAGGGTACCAACACTTCCGGTTCCCACAAACTGAACTCTGCCGCGGCGCAGGCGTTTTACGCGAAGCAGGAGGGCCTCGAAGCCCTTACCACCGAGACCGGCGCGGGACAATGGGGCACCGCCATGGCAATGGCCTGCGGGTTTTACGATCTCAAGTTGATTGTTTATATGGTGAAAATAAGCGCGGAACAAAAGCCCTTCCGCAAGGTTCTTATGGAGAGCTATGGCGCCCAGCTCTACCCGTCCCCCTCAAATACCACGGAAGTAGGGCGAAAGATCCTGGAAAAGACCCCCAATACCGGTGGTTCCCTGGGCTGCGCGATTTCCGAGGCGATCGAGACCGCGGTGAAGACCCCCAAATGCCGTTATGTGCTAGGCAGCGTACTCAACCATGTTCTGCTCCACCAGTCCGTGATAGGGCTGGAAACCAAAGCCGCTCTGGATAAATACGGAGTCAAGCCGGACATCATCATAGGCTGTGCGGGCGGGGGATCGAACCTTGGCGGCCTCGCCGCTCCCTTCATGGGCGAAAAACTCGCAGGCAAATTAAACGCCCGCTTCATCGCCGTGGAGCCGGCATCGTGTCCCTCTTTTACGAGGGGCCGTTACGCGTACGATTTCGGCGACACGGCGATGACCACGCCGCTTATCAGGATGATGACCCTGGGCTCCGGCTTTACGCCGTCCGCCAACCACGCCGGCGGCCTGCGTTACCACGGCATGAATTCCACCCTCTCGAAACTTTATCAGGATGGTTACCTGGAGGCTCGCTCAGAAGTTCAGACCGAAGTATTCGAGGCCGCGAAAACCTTTATGAAAGTCGAAGGCATACTTCCCGCGCCGGAATCTTCCCACGCGATAAAGGCTGCCATTGACGAGGCCCTCGTGTGCAAGAAAACCGGCGAGAAGAAGGTGATCCTCTTCGGCCTCTCGGGAACAGGCTATTTTGACATGACGGCTTTCATGGCGTATAACGATGGGAGCATGAACGATTACATTCCTACCGATGAGGATATCGCGAAGAGTCTTAGCGCGCTGCCGGATATTCCGCAGAACAAGTGATTTATGGAATTTGACCCGGCCTATGCCCCCTACCCTTCAGTCCGTTATCCAATTTACGCGCGAGGGGGCATGGTCGCGACGTCATCGGCACAGGCGGCGGCGGCGGGCATCGAAGCCCTGAGACAAGGCGGAAACGCCATTGACGCCGCGGTGGCCGCGGCCGCCGCAATCACGGTAACCGAGCCATGCTCCAACGGCATCGGCAGCGACGCCTTCGCCATAGTCTGGACAGGGGGCAGGTTGTACGGCCTTAACGCGTCGGGGAAAGCTCCCCTCAACCTTTCGATTGAAAAACTGAAAGCCTCTTGCGGGAACATCGCGAAGATGCCCCAATACGGCTGGGCGCCGACCATGGTTCCCGGCGCGCCGAAAGCCTGGGCCCGCCTTGCCGAGCGCTTCGGGAAGCTCCCCTTAGGGAAATCCATGGAAGGCGCCATTCATTACGCCCGCGAGGGCTTTCCCCTTAACCCCACCTTGCCGGACTTTTTTCGCGGCGCGGCGGAACGCTACAGATCGCAGGACAGTGACAGGAGGATTTTCGACGAATGGTTTAAGACTTTCATGCCGGGAGATGCTCCCAAAGCCGGCGGCGTGCTGGTTCTCAAAAACCACGCCGAGAGCCTCCAGGCGATTGCCGACAGCAACGCCGACGACTTCTACAGGGGCCGCCTCGCGGATCGCATCCTCGCGGATTCGGAGGAACTTGGGGGCTATTTCTGCAAGGAGGATTTTTCGTCCTACGACGCGGAATGGGTCGATCCTGTCTCGGTAAACTACCGTTCCTACGATGTCTGGGAAATTCCGCCTAACGGCCAGGGGATCGCCGCCCTGGCCGCTCTCAACATATTGAGCAATTTTGAGTTTACTTCCCGGGAAAATCCCGACACCTTCCACCGGCAGTGGGAAGCCATGAAGCTTGCCTTCTGCGATATCCTCAGCCACGTCACCGACATACGTTATATGAAAGAGGATTACCGCGAATGGCTCAGCCCCGAATACGGCAAAAAGCGCGCGGGCGAAATCGGTGAAAGGGCATGTCTCCCCGCTCCCCTGCATCCTCCAAAAAGCGGCACCGTATACCTGGCGACTGCCGATGGCGAAGGGAACATGGTTTCGTACATACAAAGTAATTATTTGGGTTTCGGAAGCGGAATTGTAATCAGGGGAACAGGCATTGCCCTGCAGAACCGCGGGGCCGACTTCTCGCTCGATCCGCTTGCGGCTAACGCCCTGGCCCCCGGCAAGAAGAGCTACCACACCATCATTCCCGGCTTCATAACCAAAGACGGAAAAGCCGTAGGTCCCTTCGGCGTGATGGGCGCCTATATGCAGCCCCAGGGGCATGTCCAGGTCGTCACCAACATGATCGACTTCGGCTTGAACCCCCAACAGGCTTTGGACGCACCGCGCTGGCAGTGGATAGAGGGAAACAAAATCCACGTGGAATCCGGCTTCAATCCTGAAATCGCCCGTGCCCTCGCCAAAAGAGGCCACGACGTGAGGGTGTCCCTGCAAACCGCGAGTTTCGGCCGGGGTCAAATAATACTCTCCCAGGATGGCGTCCTCGCGGGAGCTACGGAAGGGAGAGCGGGCGGCAATATCGCCATTATCTGACTCGACAAATCCAAAAAAATTCTCTATTCTGAACCTATGCTGGATTTCAAGGATTACATTGCCGATTGGCCGGATATGCCTTACTCCAACTTTTCCGAGTGGCTCAAGGACATTGTCCAAAAGTGGGGAGATAAAACCGCCCTTCTCTACCGGGCCGAAGGGAAGAAAGATTTTACCACCTGGTCATTTAACAGGCTTGGCGAGGAAAGCCGCAGAATCGCCGGGGGCCTCCTGGCCGCCGGTCTTGTTTATGGCGACCGGGTTTGCCTTTGGGCGGAAAACCGTCCGGAGTGGATAGCGGTCTGGCTCGGCGCCGCCATCGCCGGCCTCGTGATCGTTCCGGTTGACTTCCTCGCGTCCGAAAAGGAATGCGCCAACATTCTTTCGATAACAGGCGCCAGGGCGTTCTTTCATTCCGCGAGGAAGAAGGAATTCGCCGACTCACTCGCGTTCCATGGGCTTTCCATACCCGTAACGGTCAGCCTGTCAGGCGAAGCCTACGCCTCTTTCGGAGCATCCGTCGGCAGCATGCCGGGTGAGACGCCCCTGCCGGTCGGCATCGCGGGAAACGACCCCGTGTCGATAGTCTTTACATCCGGAACCACCGGTTTCGCCAAGGGGGTAACCCTCACCCACAAGGGGATCATTGCCAATTCCAGCGCCGCCATACTCTCCCTCAGGGCCTATCCGAACGACGTGTTCATCAACGTGCTTCCGCTGCACCATACCTATCCCACCACCTGTTCCTTCATCTCTCCCCTGTCGGTGGGTGCGGCCACCATCATCGTGGAAAGACTNATCGGTTCGGTGGTAGTTGACGACATACGCGACGCGAAGGGNAACTTCCTCATCGCGGTGCCGATTCTTTACGACAAAATGATGGCCGCTATAGAAAAGCGTTACAAGGCCCTGCCGAAAGTGCTCCAGGCCGTACTGAACGTGTTCAGGAACATTTCCCTCGCGGAAGCGAAACGCGGGCGGGTCGGCTTCGGCCGTTTCTTCTTTAAATTTATCCGCAAGAAAGCCGGCCTTCATTCAATCAGAATTATGGTCGCAGGGGGCGGCCCCTTGAGCCCCAAGACCGCCGACTTTTTTGATTCTTTCGGATTCAACATTGTTCACGGTTACGGCACGAGCGAAAACTGCCCTCTCATCAGCGTAAACACTCCCTGGCACAGGCGGAACGAATCGGTGGGGCTCCCCGTAAAATACACGGAGATAAAGTTCCTCGACAGCGACGAAAACGGGATCGGTGAAATAGCAATAAAATCCCCGTCCGTCATGCTGGGGTATTATAACAACAGCGAAGCCACTGCGGAGGTCTTCACCCCCGACGGCTGGCTCAAGACCGGTGATCTTGGTTACCGTGACAAAGACGGATTCCTCTACATCAACGGAAGGCAGAAGAACCTGATAGTCAGTTCCGGCGGCAAAAATATCTACCCGGAGGAAATCGAAGCCCATTTTAGCTATTCGCGGATCATTGCCGAAATTCTCATCGTCGGCCGAAAGGAAAAAGAATACGGCGGAGAGCAAATCTTCGCCGTGGTTGTTCCCGACTACGAAAATATCGGCAACGATCACCCCGGCAAAGAAAAAGATGACGCGTTTATCCATATGCTGGTGAAACGTGAAATAGAAAACGTAAACCGGGGCCTCGTCGTTTACAAGAAGATAAGCGATTTCACGCTGCGCAAGGAGCCGTTTGAAAAGAACGCCCAGCAGAAGATCAAGCGTTTTCTTTACAAAAGCTACGAGAATCCTATTTAGAAGAAAGATGAAAACCACGGAGTTACACTGAGGGAAGACACGGAGTTGCACGGAGAAAAATTACCACGAACCACACGAACAAGGGGAGAAAACCATAGAGATGTTAGGCGCTATAATGCTATTGTGTGAGGGAAAAAATGATTAAAAATTTGAAGCTATTACATTATCTTTCGGAAGATACCTATAAAAGCATTTGTCGATCGCTAAATTTGGATGATAGCGTAAGTAAATCTAAAGATAATTCTGTCACATACCCGGATAAACCGATTTTTCGTATATACCCTTTTAACATTATATATAAACAATTTGGGCATATATGGTTCCTGAATGTGTTCGTTGACTTTCCAAAATTTCAATGCGATTATGCCGACTTTAGCAGCCGGTTATTTGAACACTACAGAAAACTGTTTGGTAAAAATATAATGGAAGATTTTCCCGCATTTGAGCAGATTATTTGCGAATATGTTGAGTTCTACAATGTTTTCGAAGTAACCAATGCCGGCAATGTTGAAAAAGACGCAAGAAAACTTGGATGCCCGCCCGTAAATCTTGATCTGGACATTACCAACCTGACCAATGCCAATAAACCTCATGGCAAGATAGAATTTTGTGTATCCAAAAAGGACGACAAACATATTGAAACTTTGGCTCATTGCTTTGGAACCGCGTTAAAAAAACGGATTAAAGACAAATCATCTCATGGGCCGGTCGGAATAAAGGCTGTAAAAATCGTAAACAGACAAACCGAAGAAGAAATTGTTAATTGGCTGTTAAATAAACATAATTTCCCCCTCCGTGTTACTCCGTGACCTCCGTGGTTTCTTTCCCTACTCCCCTTATCTTGCATTTTCTTTGAAACCCTGATAAAATAAACCAAGCGCCAATTACAGAATGCTAAAACTGTTGAAGTATATTAAACCTTTTGCCTTTCCCCTCGTCCTCGCGATAAGCACCCTCTTTGTCCAGGCCTTCTGCGATCTCACCCTCCCAAGCCTCATGTCACGGCTTGTGAACCTCATTCTCGCGGATAGCGCCGCGGCAGCGTCCGCCGAAGATCCAGGCGGCGGGATTCTGGAACTGGGGTTCCTGATGGCGGCTGTGGCCCTGACCGGCGGGGCCGCGGCGGTGGGGGTGAGCTTTCTTTCCACCAGAATTGCCGCGGGAATAGCCAGGGATCTCCGCTACGCGGTCTTTCAGAAGGTAGAAAGCTTTTCCAGCCATGAGTTCGACTCCTTTTCCACGGCCTCCCTCATTACCCGGTGTACCAACGACGTAACCCAGGTGCAGCAGATCTTCATCATGGGTATACGCATGCTCTGTTACGCGCCGGTCATGGGGATTGGGGGGATCATTATGGCGGTGACAATGGCGCCGTCAATGAGCTGGATCATCGCGCTCGCGGTGGCCTTCCTCATCTGTCTGATAATCACGATCAATTCGATTGTCATGCCGAAGTTCAAGATAATTCAGGCTTTGGTTGACGGCCTTAACCGGGTCGCAAGGGAGACCCTAAACGGCCTCATGGTAATCCGGGCTTTCGGCGCGCAGGATCACGAGAAGAAACGCTTTGACGATGTAAACAGGGAATTGACTTCCACCAACCTGTTTGTGAATCGCGTCATGACCCTAATGATGCCCGTTATGAACCTCATCATGAATACCGCCATACTCCTCATTATATGGAACGGCTCCCACCGCATCGCGGCCTTTTCCATGGGAGTCGGCGATATGCTGGCCTATATCCAATACACCATGCACGTTATTTTTTCCTTCCTCTTCTTCTCGATGGTGTTTGTCATGCTTCCAAGGACCCTCGTCTCCGCGGAGAGGATCGCGCAGGTACTTGGTACGGAAGTTTCGATTAACGATCCGGCAAATCCAAAGGAACCGGAAGAGCCCGAGTCGGTTCGCGGCGCGAAGGTGGAATTCAGGAACGTGTCTTTCCGCTACGAAGGGGCCCCGGAGAACGCGTTAAGCGATATCAGTTTTACCGCGGAGAGCGGGGAAACCACCGCGATTATCGGCGCCACGGGTTCGGGAAAGTCCACGATTGCCAACCTCATCCTAAGGTTTTACGACGTGCCCGACGGAAACGGTGAAATTGCGCTTGACGGGCTCGACGTGCGCCGGTTCGCCCAGAAGGAACTGCGCTCCCGAATCGGTTATGTGCCACAGAAGAGCGTACTCCTTTCAGGGCCCGTTTCGTTTAACCTGCGTTACGGGAAGAAGGACGCCCCGGACGCGGAGATTCGGGAAGGCGCCGAAATCGCGCAGATTTTGGATTACATCGATCAGGAACCGGAGGGGATGGAAGCGGCGCTGGCACAGGGCGCCGCGAATATCTCAGGCGGGCAGAAGCAGCGGCTTTCCATCGCGAGGGCGCTGGTACGCGACCCTCCTCTCCTCATCTTTGACGACAGTTTTTCCGCGCTGGATTTCGCGACCGACGCGCGGCTCAGGGCGGCCCTGGCGGAGAAAAGGCATGGTACTACGAAGATCATAGTAGCCCAGCGGGTCGGGACTATCATGCAGGCGGAGAAGATCATCGTTCTGGACGAGGGTAGAATCGTGGGAATGGGCACCCACCGTAAATTGATGGAAAGCTGCGTTCAATACAGGGAAATCGCGGAATCCCAGATTTCATCGGAAGACAACGCTTCCTTTGGGGCCGGCCATGGGTGATCCAAGGTCCAATCAAGGAAGACCGCCCCCCGGCGTGCGGGGACCCGGGCCCATGGGCGGCGGCGGGCCAGGACAGTTCGCGGCCATGGGCGCGAAGGCGAGGGATTTCAAGGGCACGATACGGCAGCTTGCGGCATACCTCAAGCCTTACTGGTTTACGATTATTTTTGTGTGGGTGCTTGCCCTGCTCTCAACGCTCTTCGCGATTATCGGCCCCAGGGTAATGGGCGCCGTTACCGATGAACTGGTGGCCGGAATCGCACGGCAGGTATCGGGAACCGGAATAGTTGATTTCGGGAAGATCGCGGAAATCCTCTTCTGGCTTCTGGGGCTCTATATTATCAGCACCCTTTGTTCCCTGTTTCAGGGTTTTTTAATGACCGGCGTCAGCATGAAAGTCAGTTATACGCTGCGTGACAACATCGATCAAAAGATACATCGNCTTCCCTTTACCTATTTTGACGGCGTTACNCACGGGGAGGTTCTTTCCCGGCTCACCAATGACGTGGACACGGTGAATCAAAGCCTGACCATGAGCCTGACCCAGATAATCAGTTCCGTGTGTTCGGTGGTGGGAATACTCTGCATCATGTTTTCTGTGAACTGGATACTTACGCTCATGTCCATCTGCTCCCTTTCCATTTCAATTATTTTTATCCGTCTAATTGTCAAACAGTCGCAAAAATTATTCAGGGCCCAGCAGAAGCGTCTCGGGCAGGTAAACAGCCACATCGAGGAAATGTTTTCCAGCCATGTAGTGGTGAAAGCTTTTTCCGGGGAAGAAGAGTCGGTGAAAACATTTGACGGCCATAATAAGGAACTCTACCAATCCGCGTGGAAGGCGAATTTTCTTTCCGGCCTCCTGATGCCCATCACCGCGTTTGTGGGAAACATGACCTACGTGGTGATCTGCGTGGTCGGCGGGATTTTCGCGGTCCGCGGCTTGATGACCGTAGGCGACATTCAGGCCTTTCTTCAATATATACGCTCGGTGAACCAGCCCCTGACCAATATCGCCAATATTTCAAATATACTCCAGCAAACCGCCGCCGCCGCGGAACGGGTTTTTGAATTCCTCGGTGAAGATGAGGAGATACCCGACCCGGTTAACGCGCCGCCTCCCCCTTCTCCCTTCAGCCCTCTGGTTTTTAAGAACGTCCGGTTCGGCTATAACGCTTCCAGGCCCGTTATTCGAAATTTCTCCTCTTGTATTGAGCCCGGACAAAAGATCGCCATCGTTGGGCCCACGGGCGCGGGGAAAACAACTATCGTAAAACTCCTCATGCGCTTCTATGACGTTAACGGCGGCTCCATTACCATAGGCGGAAACGACATACGGGAATTACGCCGTCATGACCTACGTTCCCTTTTCGGCATGGTTTTACAGGACACATGGCTCTTTTCCGGCACAATCGCCGACAACATCCGCTACAGCCGCCCCGACGCCTCCCTTGCCGAAGTGGAGGAAGCCGCCAAAGCGGCGCAGGTGGACCACTTTGTCCGCACCCTGCCCGGCGGCTACGACATGGTCCTGAACGAGGAAAGCGACAATATTTCCGCCGGGCAAAAGCAGCTTCTCACCATCAGCCGCGTAATCCTCGCGAATCCGGGGATGCTCATCCTGGACGAGGCAACCAGCAGCGTAGACACCCGCACCGAACGGCTGATACAGAAAGCCATGGATAACTTGATGAAGCAGAGGACGAGTTTCATTATAGCCCACCGGCTCTCTACCATTCACAACGCCGACCTCATCCTTGTACTGAAAGACGGGGATATCGTGGAGCAGGGAACCCACCGGGAACTTCTGGATCAACAGGGCTTCTATGCCGAGCTTTACAACAGCCAGTTCGCGGGAAGGGAGATTTGAGGGAAGAGGAATCTTACCACGAACATCGAACCTACGGTTCGACACGAACAATAGAAAAAACCACGGAGGAAAGCTCTCGCAAAGACGCAAAGCTCGCGAAGGACACGAAGATTGGTACGCAACCAATAAATTACGCATCTACATCATTTTTCTTAATAATCAACATNCCCCGCCACAGAGCAGCGGGGTATTTAACCCTCGCCACGAATAAAAAAGCATGAAAGAATCGACTAGTTTACTATTCACTCATAGCTCTCTGCGACCTTGGCGTTCTTGGCGTCTTGGCGAGAGTAAATTTGAATATATCCTTGAAAGGAAAATCTTAAGTTAATGCTGTTGTGACTATCATTTTTAATTTGTTCGTGTGCGTTCCGAAGGAACGAGTTTGTGTGGTTCGTGGTTTTATTCTTCTCTCTTTATTTTACATCGCTTGACCATACATCTTTAAAACAGGTATACTTACCACATTATATGCAAGACCTCGATATCGAACAATTCTGGAAAGACGATCAAGTGGCGCACAGGAAAAATTGTTTCGCCAAAGAGGCGCCGCAGGTTGCCCTTGGAATAAGGATGAGCCACGAATGCTTTAACGACGAGCTGGGGGTGAACATCAATCCGTGGGCGCCTAACCCGCCTGATATAATGCGCGAATACGCGAAGCGTTACAATGACAAGGCAGAAAAAGTCGTCGGGAAACGGCTTGTTAACGAAGAGTATCCGTCAAAGAATGAGATCTTTCCACAAATAAAAAGGATAGGAGAGTTTTTCGGCGGCCGTTATTTTTACAAAGACGGGGCCGAATACCTCGAAGGTTACGTCAAGACGCCCCAGGAGCTTGAAAAGCTCCTTGACAATGTGGAAAAAATAGACGCGTGGGATTTTGCCTTTCCTTCCGACTGGTATCATAAAATAAAAATGATATACGAAGAAACCGGTCTTGAACCTGAACCTCGCTTTTTTGGCCGGCATATAAGGGGGCCGTGTACCCTTGCCACTTCAATAATTGGTACCAATGAGTTTATATATCTCTGGTACGACGAGCCGGAACTGGCGCGGCGTTTTTCCGCCGTAATGGGAGACACTATAATCAAGCTTAACAAGGCGATTGATGCCGCGTGTGGTTATGGCGAGCAAGATAAACCGCGAGGCTTCAGCTTTGCGGATGATAACTGCTGCCTTACCACGCCGGAGTTCTACGAGGCTTTCGGGTATCCGATATTAAAACGGGTGTTCGAATACTGGTCACCCGATGAGAATGATTCGAGGTACCAGCATTCGGATTCGGACATGGGACATCTACTGCCGGTACTTGGCCGCCTTGAATTAAACGGCGTCAATTTCGGCCCGAATGTTTTGGTCGATGAAATCAGAAAATATTTACCAAAGGCGCGAATTGATGGCTGCATTGCGCCTTACGTCTTTATGCGAAACCAGAGCGAGGAACTCGTATCACAGGTAAAACGGGACTGTCGCATGGCCATTGAATCCGGAACAAAAGGCCTGAACCTGTCTACCGCCGGATCGATTAACCCCGGCAGTTCCCTCGCGAGTATGCGTCTTATAATGCAGACAATTCAGAATTTCGGCAGGTATCCGGGATGACATCATCCAGGATGCGGCTAAACCAGTTTGCGAAGAAAGGCGTGGCCTGATTTTAGAGCCTGGATATTGTCTTCCCAGCCTTCAAATTCCAGAGAGATATAGCCGTCATATCCGGCTTCCTTGATGATGTTAATGCACTGCTGAATGGGCACTACTCCATGCCCGGCTACGGTTGCGCGCAGAAAATTTCCTTCACGGGTACGGCTCCAGCCATCGGGGGCTATCTCGGAACCGGGTTTGTAGAGATTGTCTTTGGCGTGAACATGAAAAGCATACGGCGCCGCGAGACGCACGGCTTCAATGATGTCGGCGTCAACGCCCATGAAGTTGCCGATATCTATAAGCCAGCCATAATTGGGGTGGTTTACCGCGTCAATGAGTTCTTTCACCCGTTCCGGGTCTTGCAGAAAACGGCCGTGATTTTCGGTACAGGTTTTAACACCCTTCGATTCGGCGTATTCGGTGAGTTCCCGGATGTGAGGCGCAATTTCGGCGATAGCGTCCTTATAGCCGTAGCGAAACAGCGGACGGGGGTTCCAGGCGGCGTCATGGCGCATTATCTTTGCGCCTAACGCGACGGTAATATCCACACAAGAACGCAGGCGGGCCAATTCAGCCGGAATATCGTCAAACAGAAAGTTGGCGCTTACGGTGTAAGCCGCAATCTCAAGGTTGATTTTGGCGCAATATTCTTTTATATCCAACGCGGCTTTCATTTCATCGCCGCCGGGACAGGCGCACAGGTTATTAAGGTCGATGAATTCTATGCCTTCGAAACCAATTTCTTTGGCAATATCGCAGATGGCATGATAACCGCATTTAGTCTCATTGACATATTTTTTGAAACTGTAGGAACTGACGCTTAACTTCATCTGTTACTCCATGCTATATGACAACTTCTTTTCCCAGCCTGGCTGAATCGTAAATTCCGGCAAGCATCCTCTGAATGGCGATACCGTCCTCGATAGGCGAAATTGGCTTATTCCCGGTGTCAAGACAATCAATGAAGTGGGCGATTTCCTCTTCAAACCTGTTAACCTTTGGAACTATCGGATGATGATCCGCCAAATACCCAAGGTTGTTTTCCGTAAAGACAGTAAAGGGCTCAAGAATCGCGCCGCCCTTTGAGCCGCAGATTTGCGTATAATGCGATCCGTCAGCGTTCAACGCCCAACTGACTTCAACCAACATGCTGGCGCCGTTCTCAAAGTGAATGATTGCCGAGGCGGAATCTTCGGTATCAAAAACGCCGCTGCCCGGGTCAAGCGCCGTCCAGCGGCTGATCCCTTTGGTTTTGAAGTTACCGATCGCGTATGAGACCGCGGCGCTCACACGGGTGGGTTTTGGTCTGCCCATCAGGAACCATGTAACATCAATACAATGAACACCGATATCAATGACTGGCCCGCCGCCGGATTTGGACATGTCCGTGAACCAGCCAATGGGTGTACCGCGGCGTCGAATATATCCGGTTTTGGCGTAATAGATATCTCCCAATTCCCCGGCTTCGGTCATTTGGTGAAGGAGCGTGGATTCCGCGCTGAAACGGAAAACCATGGCCATCATGAACGGCACGCCGGCCTTTTTAACCTCGCTTTCCATCTCAAGCGAGTGCGCCAGACTGTCGGACATGGGCTTTTCGCAAAGTATGGGCTTGCCCGCTTTGGCCGCGGCTATCGCAGCCGGGGCGTGGCTGTTGTTCCAGACGCAGATGTCCACAAAATCGACATCAGACGAGGCCAGTAATTCTTCCACCGAATTATAGGCCTTCGGTATATCAAATGCTTTGGCGGCATCCTGGGCGCGCGCAAGATTCGTGTCCGCTATCGCGACGACCTCCGCGCGATCGGCCAACTTCCTGTATACCGGCAGATGGGCCGACTGGGCGATATTACCCGCGCCTATTATTCCGACCTTATATTTCTTCATAACCTTCCTCCATTATGCGCAATTATTTTCCGCACACTTCACTGATTATACTATCCAAATAAGCTTTGGAATCAACAAGATCCCTGTCGCGTTTAGAGCCTTCGGATATTTCACGTTCTATGCTCAAGTCTCCTTTATACCCCGAATCATGGAGCATTTGAATCATTTTTTTGAAATCAACAGCCCCTTTCCCGATTACGGTTTCCTTGCCCTGCGGTTCCTTGCCAACCGGGTAAACCGCGTCTTTCGCGTGTACGCCTTTTATGAATGGTAATAAAATTGATAACGTGTCTATTGGGTTACCGCGGCCGTTAATAATAAAATTTGCCGGATCTAAATTCACGCCGACATTGCCCTTTCCGATTTCCAGAATCATTTGAACAAGGGAAACCGGCAATTCTTCCCCTGTTTCAAACGTGAATATCTGGCCTTCTTTTTCCAGTTCGGCGCAAAGATACTTAAGGGCCTTTACAATTGCCCGGTGTACCGGATCAAAGGGATTATCCGGTACAAACCCGGTATGGCTCACTATGGTTTTTATTCCCAAACGATTCGCAAATTCGGCGCCCTTGAGAAGATCGGAAACACGCTGAGCCCTAAGCCAATCCGGTACCAGACCCAGGGTCTCGTACATACCCGGATATGTCCAGTCAACAGGCCCTGTCCAACCGCACCAGACCGCGGTTATTTCAAAGCCAGGTTCTTTTGTCAACGCTTTGATTTTTTCCGCAATGTCTATATGGTAAAGAGACATATCCCAAACGCTTATCTGTCCTGATTTAAAACCAAGAGAAACGGCATGTTTGATTTGTTTTTCAAAATTATGCCCTACCGGTAGTAAAATACCTGTTCGCACATCATTCTCCTTTGGTTCATGATTTGCCTTTAACCTGATTATACTACCTGGCCGTGTTTTTGAATACCTCTGAAAGTTTCAAAATAGCCCCGGCTATTTCCGCGAAACCGTCGCCGCATTCCAGGGACGCGACGTAGGCCGGCAGGGGGGCGACGAGGGCACCGTAGCGGCTGACGTTGGCGACGGCACAGGCAAGCGGGAAGCGCGCGAACATCGGCGCGTCATTGGGAGAGTCCCCCACGAAGACCACTTCCCTGTCACCCGCACCGGCCTCCCAGCCGAAACGCCTCGCGAGGAAACGCTCGGCCATGGAAAGCTTGTCGTAGTCACCCATCCACACGTTTATATGTATTGACGAAACCTTGGCACGCGCCCCTTCCTCTTCCGCAATTTGTCTCACTCGTTCGGCGGCGCTCAGGGGAAGGACGGGCTCCTCCTCGGCGAAGTCCAGCGCGATATCAAATAGCCGTGCGAACTGATCCTTCGCGAGCCTCAGTTCCGGGAATTCGGCAAAGGCGCGCTCCTTCACCCGCGACAGAACTGGATGATCGTTTTTCACGGCGTTAGGGTGGTATTCGGCTTTCAGCGCCGGGAGCCTGTTAGATGCAACAATGGAATCCGCTTCTTCCCAAAAAGCCAGCGCACCGTTTTCGCCTACCACGCCGTCGACAGGCCATTCCCTCGCGATGAGATCGCACCAGCCCGCCGGCCTCCCCGTGACAGGGATTACCTTGAGCCCGGCCTCTTTCAGTTTCCACAGCGCCGAGTAGGACGATGCAAGGAGTTTTCCCCGCCGGGTAAGGGTGTCGTCGATGTCCATGAGAACGTAGCGCACGCCGGCGGCTTCAGCGGCTGTCATGGCGCTTATGGGTTTCAACTTTCACACAGCGACATAAATTCGCCGTAGCCCTCTTCTTCCATTTTATCATAGGGTATGAAACGGAGAGAAAGGCTGTTTATGCAATACCTCAGACCGCCTTTATCCGCGGGCCCGTCTTCAAACACATGGCCAAGGTGGGTATCACCAACACGGCTTCTAACCTCGACCCGTTTCATGCCATAGCTGTTATCCTCATATTTTACGACAACGTCGCGGTCGATTGCCTTTGTGAAACTGGGCCAGCCGCTGCCCGAGTCGTATTTATCCGTAGATGAAAACAAAGGCTCGCCGGTCACAATGTCCACGTACAGGCCCGGCGCGTGATTGGAATTATACGCGCCGGAAAACGCCAGCTCCGTGCCGCAGGCCTGAGTTACGGTGTATTGNTCCGCCGTGAGCATTGCCTTNATCTCGCCTTCCGAAGGCTTCGAATATTTTTCAGGGTCCACTATCCCTCCCGCCGTTATTCGTTCCGCTATTGCACTTACCCTGGCAGCGGCATTTTGTTCAATTCGGCTTCCCTGGCCGCAAGCCGCCATAGACAGCATCGCTGCCATCATCGCCAACAGTATTGCCTTTTTCACCACTTTAATCCCGACACTTCCTCAAATTTATCATTACTGATGTGGCAGTACCCTCCCGGATTTTTCTCCAGATACTTTTGATGATACTCTTCGGCGGCATAGTAGTTCTCAAGTTGTTTAACCTCAACGACCACAGGCCTGGGCGTACGTGCGCCTAACAGGGAAATTGACGCGTCTATTGTCTTCCGGTCAGCTTCATCAATATAATAAATTCCAGTTCGATACTGGGTACCCGCATCATTTCCCTGACGGTTGAGCGACGTTGGGTCAATCACATTATAGAATAGATCCAGAAGAGACGACAGTTCCAGCTTGTCCGAATCATACTCTACCAGCACGGTTTCCGCATGACCAGTGTTACGGTAACAGACGTCCTCATAAGTCGGAAATTCCGTCCGCCCGTTGGCGTAACCGACCTCAGTTTTAACGACGCCGGGAATCAGGGCCAGATACTTTTCCGTCCCCCAGAAGCAGCCGCCCGCGAGAAATACCCACTTCGTGGCAATCCCCGGATCCCCGGCGCCGCCCGGATAGTCGTAAAACGAGTACACCGTTCCACCCGCCAGGTCCCAGCGGTTTGGGGCGGGCAGCGGCCCCTTTCCCGTGCCGCCGCCGCATGCGCTCAGAATAGGCGCTAAAAAGAACAGAAGCGTCAAAAAGGCATTTTCTTTACCCAAAGCTGACCTCTATTGATAAAACAATACTATAAAAGGAAAGGTAACGGCAACCATGAGAAACAGGTTTCGGTTACGCACTTGAAAAACCAGCAAAAGAAAAGTAATCTCCATGTAACGGAGAAAGCTGTGGATCNATTTGATGAAATCGATAAACGAATGAAAGTNATAAATGAAATAAGACCATTCGAGGGGGAATATCTAAAGCAAATCAATCAATTTTTCAAAATTGAAACAACATACACATCCAACGCGATAGAAGGAAACACACATACCCTGGAGGAAACGAAGGTAATTCTCGAAGACGGTATTACCATAGGCGGTCATCCTCTCAGGGAATTTTACGAAGTGGAAGGACACGGCAAAGCGTATGATTATATGTTTTCGTTAATTACGAAAAAAGAGATAANCGAANGCGATATCNTTTATTGCCATGATTTGTTCAGCAAAAACATACCCGATTTTATCAGCCCGGGCGAATACAGAAAAATNGAAGTTGTAATCAGCGGAAGCAAAAAAGTGTTGCCGAAAGCGGTGGATGTTCCGGTGAGAATGCGTGAATTTGCAGAATGGACAAGAAAAGAACGGAGCGGTTTTCATCCTGTAATGTTTGCCGCGGAGGTCCACAGGAAACTGGTGAACATACATCCTTTTACCGACGGGAACGGAAGAATAGCCCGCCTTGTAATGAACACATTTCTTTATCAAGATAAATTTTTACCGGTTTCCATTCCTGTATTAAGAAGAATCGATTATTACAATATTTTGGAAAGAAACGACAGAAATGATTTCGGTATTTATATCGCTGAACTGGAATTACAAACGCTGAAAGACATGATGCGCTTTCTGCATTTAGGGGAGTAGGGATCGGGGATCAGGGAATGAGGTTCTTGTTAGAAATCATAGCTTGTTGTAACACGCATAGATAACTAACAACGACCCTACTCCCTAATCCCCATTCCCTATACCCTACTTACGGCGTAACCCCGCCGATAACGGTCATGCGGCCGTCGGTAGCGGGCGTGATGATTCCGCTCTGTGAATTGATGTACTCAATCACGACATAGGAGAGAAGCAGGGAGGTGTTAAATAAATCCTGCGCCTTCGACATCACAACGTAGCCGTCGCCGCCGCCCAGAATGTAATCGTTGGTGCAGAAGCGGTATATCCTGTTGGGATCAACAGGTGCGCCGCCAATGGTAAGGTCGCTTATACTCTTGTTGGGTATGTCAATGGTATAACGCACTTCCTTTGAGAACTGTGGGAAACCGCCGGCGCCCTGGGGTATTGTGGCGATAAAGTCAAAAAGCTCAAGGATTTCCGAACCCCGGAGACTCGCGATATAGAGGTAATTCTCGAAGGGAAGCACCGTGAGTATCTGCTCCCTTGTGAGCGGGCCCTGGGGCAGTTCCGCCCTCATGTTGCCGCCGTTGTGGAAGGCGAAATCGAGGTTCTGATTGGAGACATTTCTAAAGTACCAGACATTGGCGTCGGTGATCATGTTTCCGAGGGCGGTTTCCTGGTAGCGGGTCAGCCGGTTGCCGAAGACAAAAGTATCCGCGGCTTGCCCGACCACTTCCTTGAGGCTGGCATTTGACTGCTCTATATAGGGCGCAAGCAAGGCGGTAACCTGAGCGTCCGCTCCGATTGGAACAGGCTTCCAGTCAAAACCAACGAGCCTGCCGTTCTGTATGCTGAGCCTGCCCTGACCTACGTACTTTCCCCATTCGTTAGCCGACACTATATAGGTGCTCCCCACCCTGAGGGGCCTCTCCATAAACGTGTGCGAGTGTCCGTCAACAATGATGTCAATCCCTGAAACCGCCGCGGCAAGTTCNGGAGAAGTAATGTGAGTCGGATCTTCCTTGACATCNCCAATGTGGGTGAGGCCGATCACAATGTCGACCCTTTCCCGGTTCCGGAGGATATTCACCGCATCACGGGCCGCGTCAATTTCGTTGATAAAAGTCAGGCT
>JGI24698J34947_10000348_pt1 | contig 20534 bp, 22 predicted proteins | sample TergutMp193P3_FD_34947 | JGI IMG/M metagenome (IMG submission 34947) | reverse complement strand
AACGACAACTTGGGCTTCCGCGTAGCGTTCCCCCGCAATTAAATACCTTTCCCGTTCCCCCCACTTTAGTTGGGGGGTTCGGTTTTCTTTTGAGTTGAAAAAAATAAAAAAAAGAATCGGTTTTGTGTATTATGGTATTGCGAGCGTAAGCCGCTATACCATTATTCACAAAACCGCCCCTCCTGAAAAGTGCGCTGTATTGGTGTATTTCTCGTCGGCTTTAGCCGACGAGAAAATTTTTTTTGGGAAATTGGATGATGTAATTCCCCTCCATTGGAGGGGTAGGGGTGGTTTTTTGTTTTTTGTTTGCGGCAAATGGTATTTTTGTATGTAATTAAAGAAAAAAAATGAAATTTCGGGAGGTTGAATTATGGAAGAAAAGAAACTTTGGACATTGTTTTTTTATAATTTATCTATCTAAACATAACAACAATAGAAATAAGTAATTTATCAAACATTCTTTTTATCGCATAAGATTTGCTTTCTTTAACTTCAACGGGATTTTCGGGTTTTATTTTGTCAATTATTTCGTAGGCATCTTCAAAGCCGCCAGAAATTGCTTTCACGTTAGTTTCGCCCCAATAATAACCTGCCAAATGCAAAATATCATAAACGGTATTCAAACGAGATACCATTTTCCCGTCGAGTTTTGCTATACTTTCTTTGTAAATTTCTATCGATTTTTGTTTCTTTTTTGATGGCAAATCGACATCTTTTATTTTCAACCACGCATCAATAGCAATTAAAACGCCAAGGTACGCCGTTCCGCAAGCGGTGCGCACATATTTTTTGTCAATATAATGATTCCCGTCTTTTCTCGTTCTTTCCAAAGTTTCTTTAGCGTTATCCATATAACGAATCGCCTCTGTGTATTCCTCGTTCAAAAAGACGTTTTGCTCTTCTCGCGTCATTTTATTCTCCTTTTTTGTTTTGTTATATACAAAATAATATTTGTAAAAACGAAAAAACGGATTTTAAGACAAATTAAAAGCGTTTATCCTGTCTTTTACGTTCTGTTTTATGAAATCGGCGAAAAACGGAATTTCGCTTAAATGAAATTTACTTATGGCAGGCGGAGTTTTCGCAAATTTGGTTTCGTCTTCGTCGACAATCAGTATTCCGTGTTTTATGTCCGCGCGCGCGTTAACGTTTTCGTTTAATTTGGCGGGAATTTCATCTACTCTCCACGAAACGGGATTTATCACCAAAACGTCGTCTTTCCAACTTAAAAAATTCTCGTAACTTTTTGAAGAATACTCGCTTTCGGTCGCGCAGTTCCACGAAACTATAACGCGCGTATCGTCTTTTTTTTCGCCGAATTTTAGAAATGGATTTTTTGCAATTTCTCTTTGAGTAAAAGGACTTCCTATCGCATACGAAACAATGTGATTCTTGTTGTATTTTTGATATTTTTCGTTGCCCAAAAACGTCGTCGCAAGTTCCATAACCAACTGACTTCCCTGCGAATGCCCAAAAAGAATAAACGGACGTTCGTTCTTGTTTATTTTAGTCAAATAATAATCGAAAGCGGCAAAAATATCGTCTCGCGGAGTAAGATTTGTGTGATACCACATTTCTCGCGGCGGATATTTTGTCAGCATAACGCCGTTTAACTGCCTGTAAAGCGGAACATAAACATTCGCCTGCGAAATTATATCGTCTATCGACGAAAGCCACGACTGCGCCGCGGAACGCATCGTTTCGTTTTTTAGTTGCGCAAACGGTATATTAACTTCGTTTTTGCTGAATACGACCGTCGGATATACGACAAAAATATCCGTTTTTTTATCGGAATTTCCGCCAAAACACAACCAATTTTGCGCGTCCGAATAATCCGTATCGCTTAAAATCAAATCATCGTTTTTATCGTTTTTATCGTTTGTCAATTACTCTTACCGCCTTGCCTTGACTTCGCGCAATAGTTCCGTGTTCTACAAAATTTATCATAATTCCGACGCCGATTGCGCTCGTTATGTTTTCTTCCAAAAGGTCGCGTAATTTTTGAAGATGTTTGGTGCCGCTACTATATAATTTATCTTCCAATTCCACCTGAATTTCAAGAACGTCGAGGTTATTTACGCGGTCTATAATTATTTGATAATGCGGCTCGACTCCTTCGACGGTAAATAACGCGCTTTCGATTTGCGACGGAAAAACGTTTACGCCGCGAATAATTAGCATATCGTCGTTTCTGCCGAAAATTTTGCCCATGCGAACCGACGTTCTGCCGCACTTGCAAGGCGAATTTATTAGATACGTTATATCCCGCGTCCGATAACGAATTAGCGGCATTCCCGTTTTTGTCAGAGTCGTAAAAACGAGTTCGCCTTTTGTGTCGAAGGGTTGACCTTCAAGCGTTTCGGAGTCGATTATTTCGGGTAAAAAGTGGTCTTCCCAAATATGCGAGCCGTGCTGATGTTCGCATTCTACCGATACGCCGGGACCAATTATTTCGCTCAATCCGTAAATGTCGTACGCTTTTAGTCCGAGTTTTTTTTGTATTTCGCGACGCATTTCTTGAGTCCATTGTTCCGCGCCGAAAATTCCCTGTTGCAAAGTAAAATCGCTCGCTTTTAATCCTTCGCTTTGCATTTCGTCAGCCAAATAAAGCGCGTAAGAAGGCGTGCAACACAGAACTGTCGCGCCGAAATCTTTTAATAATTGAATTTGCCTTTTAGTGTTTCCGCTCGAAACGGGAACCGTCATACAGCCCAAAAGTTCGCTTCCGTAATGGACTCCCAAGCCGCCCGTGAATAATCCGTAACCGTAGGCGACATTTACCACGCTTTCTTTTGTGCAACCGACCGCGACCAAAGAGCGAGCCATAACTTCCGACCAAATATTCAAATCGTTTTGCGTATAACCCGCGACGGTGAGTTTTCCCGCCGTGCCGCTTGAGGCGTGAATGCGCACAATTTCGGATTGCGGAACGCTAAACATACCGAAAGGATAAGCGTCGCGCAAATCCTGTTTTGTCGTGAAAGGCAAGCGATTTAGGTCGTCCAATTTTGTAATATCCGTCGGCTTCATTCCTATTTTTTCCATTTTTTTACGATACGGCGGACAAGTATCATAAACGCGCTCCACAACTTCCTGAAGACGATGAAGTTGCAGTTCTTTCAGTTCCGTTTTCGGTAACGTTTCTATTTTTTCATCATAATATTTAGACATTTTTTGCCCCTTCCTCAAACGCTTTTAGGTTAATTTCAAAAGTAGAAGCGGAAACGCTGTTTTTTATCGCTTCCTTAAATTTTTCTTTGTCCAATTTTAATAATGCCGCAAAAAATCCCAAAACGACGACGTTTACCACGCGCAAATCGTTTAATTTTTTGGCTATTTCAAGCGCGTCTATGCTATAAATTTTAGCGTTATACGCGCCAAGACGTTCGTAAATATCGTCGGGATATTCAACTTTTCCCGTGATGACGGGCATAGGATAAAGTTGTTGCTTATTTGTAATTATCGCCGCGCCGTCTTTGGCGTATTCTGCCCAGCGTAACGCTTCAAGTTCTTCAAAAGATAAAATTACGTCCGCGTTCTTTTTTTCGATAAGCGGGCTATAAACTTTGTCGCATATTCGGACGTAAGTAACTACGCTTCCGCCGCGCTGCGCCATTCCGTGAACTTCCGACAATTTGCAATCCTTATTTATGAGACAAGCGTAATTTCCGAGAATTTTGCTCGCAAGAAGCGTTCCCTGTCCGCCTACTCCGACTATTAAAATATTCATATTCATTTTGCGCCCTCCGATTTTTTTATACACGAAAATTTACAAACTTGTTCGCATACCATACAGCCGTTGCAAAGCGCGGAGTCGATTTTTACGGTAGAATCCTTATTTTTTCGTATAGCGGGACATCCGAGTTTGAGGCACATTCCGCATTTACGACAATCGTTAATTTGCGGACAATTTTTTGATTTCGCCGATTTGTCAAGCAACACGCACGGACGTTTCGCGATAATAACCGAAACGCCGTCTTTTGCAAGATGTTCTTTAATCGTATTTTCAACTTCGTCCAAATCGTATGGGTCGAGTGTCGAAACGTTATGTACGCCGCAAGCGCGGGACAACGCTTCAAAATCGAGGGCGTGGGTCTGTTCGTTTTTTATCGTTCTTCCCGTTCCCGGATGCGGCTGATGTCCCGTCATACCCGTCGTAGAATTATCCAAAATTAAAACCGTAATATTCGAACGGTTGTAAACCGCGTCGATAAGCCCGGTTATTCCGCCGTGAACGAATGTGGAATCGCCTATGACGGCGATATTTTTACTTGAAAAATCCCTGCCCTTCGCCTTTTCCATACCCAGCGTATTTCCTATCGCCGCGCCCATACAAATAAGAGAGTGCATAGCGTTGAGCGGCTCGTTGCAGCCGAGCGAATAGCAGCCGATGTCGCCGGTGGCGTTGAGATTTAATTTTTTAATGACGTAATAAACTCCCCTGTGGGTGCATCCCGCGCACATAACGGGCGGACGGACGGGCAGGTTTTCTTTTACGGGAACGCTTTTTTGTCCGAGTATTATTTCTTTTATTTTCTCTATGCTCAATTCGCCCTGCAAACCGGTCAGTTCTTTGCCTCTCGCTTTTATTCCGTTTATTTTAAGCGTATTTTCAATATAAGGTTCAAGTTCTTCGATAACTATTAAATCGTCGCAGTTCGAAGCGAATTTTCGCAATTTTTCTATGGGCAAAGGATAAACGAATCCGAGTTTAAATACCGGATAATCCGGCAGCGCTTCCTTGACGTATTGATAAACCGTTCCCGCGCAAACTATGCCCGTTTTATTTTTGCCGCTCTCGATTATGTTTATATCGAAAGAATTTACGTCTTCGGCGAGCAGTTTTTCGCGCTCTTCGACTTTTACGTGCCGTCCGCGCGCGTTTCCCGGAACCATGACGTATTTGGAAATATTTTGTTTGTAATCAAATTCAATTTCTTTGCGCTCCGATATTTCGACAAACGAGCGGCTGTGCGCGACGCGGGTCGTGAGACGGATAAAAACGGGAGTGTCGTATTTTTCGCTTATCTCGAAAGCAAGTTTTGTAAAATCCTTCGCCTCCTGACTGTCCGACGGCTCAAGCATCGGAACGTGCGCGCTCAAAGCGTAAAATCTGGAATCCTGTTCGTTTTGGCTCGAATACATACCGGGGTCGTCGGCGACGGCTATTACCAATCCTGCGTTTACTCCCGTATATGCGTACGTAAAAAGCGGGTCTGCGGCGACGTTAAGCCCTACGTGTTTCATTGAAACAAGCGCGCGTCCGCCCGCCATAGACGCTCCTATTCCTACTTCCATCGCTACTTTTTCATTGACCGACCATTCGCAGTAAACGTTGTCGAACGTCGAAAAATATTCGGTTATTTCCGTACTCGGCGTTCCCGGATACGCCGCCGCGACTTTTACGCCCGCTTCAAATGCGCCTTGAGCAACAGCGTGGTCGCCTAACAATAATTTCTTCAAAACTCTTTTCCCTTCTTTTCTGTTCTTTTCTGTCGAATTTCAAAAAGAAAATACAATATTTACAAACGCGCTTTTAATAAAATTCGCCATAAATTAAAAAAAATTAAGATTTTTAGCAAAAAATTAAAATATAAAAAAACGAAAGACGAATAATTATACTCGTCTTTCGTTTAATATCGCGTTAATTTTTGTCAAATTAAAATCTGAAACTTACGCCAACCGAAGGTGCAATTGCCTGAACTTTGTATTTTGCGGCAAAATTGTTTTTATTATTTGCATCGGTTTCTCTTTCGTGCGTGCAACGAACATAAAGAACAGCCGCGTCTATAGAAAGCATAGGAATCGGGCGAAACGAACATCCCGTCGTAATTCCAACTTTGTTTGTGCTCGGCGTTTCAGGATTTAAGTATTCGTTTGGCACGGGCGTCTGGTCGAAATACGCGCCTAAACGCACATCCAAATTTTCTTTAATTCCAATTTGCGTACCAAAACGAAAAGCCATAGAATTTTCATACATTTTAGCGGAAGGCAATTTCAGATTTCCGACTTCATTTGAATATTGCAAAATAAGCGAATCGTATGCTCCCCAACCTATCCATTGCACGTCGAAATTAAAAAGCAATTTTTCCGTCGGAGTTAGCGAAACGCCAATGTTGAGATTAGCAGGCAAAGGAAGTTCCGCTTCAAATGTACCTTTGTCAAGCGGCGGAATAACAACCTTCGGTGTATTTGGATTGGCGACGCTTATAATTTGATTTAATTGTTCTATCTCCGCTTTGGTCTTCGCATCCGCATAATTGATTTCCGTTTTGCCTCCGCTTACTTTCGCTTTTACTCCGTGACGATAAGCAACACCGGCGGAAAGAAATTTCGGAATAACATTTACCATAACGCCCGCGTTAAAACCTATTTTTGTGTCTGCGTCTCCCGAAAGAGTAGCGGATACCGCGCTTGTATCTTTGTATTTGTTTACAATGCTATTTACATCCGTCGCTTGTGGCGTCATACCTGCATTGCTCAAACCGGCGGCAAGCACACTATATCCGTTTAATGCTCCCGGACCTACAAGCGCCTTGCTTTGAGAAAAACTTCCCGTATTTATAGTAACTCCCGCGCCGATACCTACAATATTCAAAATACTGAAACCGATAGTCGGCTGAAAAGCAATTACTTTTAACGAAATATCCTGAATCAATTCCGCGCCTTCCCAATTTTTATCCCATTCCGCCGAATTTCCATAAGGAGTTGTTACGCTCATACCGAAAGACCATTTTCTTAAATTGGTTCCCGCGTAAATAGAAAGCGGAGTAGAAACGCCTTTTTCGGCGGTCGTTCCGTTTACTTCAACTCTTGGAGTTATAAAAGTCGCGCCAGCCGCCGCGTCTATCTTGTAGTTCATAATTCCGAGTCCGCCCGGATTAAAATGCATTCCTTCAACGCCGATAGACGATTGCCCCGCGCCCGTGTGTCCCATTCCAAGTTGTTTTGTGCTTAAAGTGTTTACCTGATACGCTTCCGCAAAAAGAAGCGAAGTTGCCGCCAGTACCGCAATTACTGCTTGTTTGTTCATTAGAAACTCCTTAAAAAATTATTCTTAAAAAACGCCGTTAAAATAATATTATTCAATTAGTTCTGTCAAGTTATTTTATGTTTTTCACAAAAATAAATTATAATTGAAACGAAAATCCCGCGCCCCACGCTTTTGGCGCAAAAAACGCGTCAAACGACACCACGCCGAAATTTAGTCCGAAACCGCCGCTAAAACGATTTTCCCAATTATTAAAATTAAGTTGTCCGTTTTCGTCGGTCGTATATTTTTCGGGAATCCAAGCCCAGCCGAATCGTCCGCAAACTTTTGAGTCAATTTGCAATTCAAAACCGCTGTGAACTTCTACGCGGTGTTTTAATTTTATTTCTTTGTTTTTGCGCAATTCTTTATTCATAAATCCCCAAAAACGCACGTCTGCGGGAACAAGTAATAAAAGTTTTTGGTCTATAAGCGGAACCGATAAATTTGTCGCGAGCAAAAAAGCGTTGTATTTTTTATCTAACATATTATCCGTTTTTTCTTTGTCGTATTCGTTCCAAACGTATCCTAAAATATTTTCAAAAACCACTCCCCACGAAAGTCCTTCGCCGTCGCCCGATTGATAAAATCCCAAATCGGCGCAAACCAGATTATTTTTCGCTTCGATTTCGTTTTCTTTTTTTACGTCGTTTTCGCCGTTTGCGCTAAAAATTTTTCCGTTAAAATTGTAATACGAAACGTTAAAACCGATAAAAAGCGCGTCGTCGTCGCTTTCATCAAAAAGCGAGCCGTAAGAAATAGTTGCGCGATTAAATTTGTTGTCGAAATCTTGCGTCTCTTTTTTGAAATTATACTCCGCCGCTATGTAATTTCCTTCTCCCAGAGCAAGCGAACTTCCGCCGCCCGCTCGGTAAAAGTTTGCTTTGCCGTCGTTGTCGTAATTTCCAAAAAACGACACTTTATTTTTTGAAAAATAATGAAACGCCGCGGGAATTGCAGGATTTAGCGACAAAGTACCCGCGTTTGAAGGAAGCGCCGCGCCCGCGTTAAAAAATGTAGTATTTACTATTGAACCGCTTTCGTACATTGCGCTTAACGGCGAAAAATTTTCTTGCTTTTCTTGCGACGAAACAAAAAAAACCGCCGCAAAAATTATAGTCGCCGCTTTTGAAAATCTCATTTATTCGCGCTCCTTAATCCATTCTAAAATTTTAATTGGCGACACTATAAAAACGTCTTTTTTGCTTTGCGCGTAATCCAAAAAATCTTCTATTGAACGTCTGCGTTCCTGTTCCGAAATTTTTATTTGCGGCTCGCAATCGTAATCAACGGCATAAACTCCCGTGTGTCCGCCAAAAGTAAACGGAGCGCGATTTCCTTTAAGTCGCAAATCGAGCGTATGTTTAAGCGTCGCAGAAAATTCGTCGGCGGTCATTTGATATTCCACAAAACAATTATAATCCAAACCCGTGATTTTTCCGTCGTTTTCGTTAAAATCGCTTTGCAGTTCGGCGCATTTTTTTCGCAATCCTTTTTTTATGCCGTATTTTTCGCATAAATTATCGGGCGGAACTATTACGACGTGCGCGGGAACTTCCCAAACGCCGCTTTCTAATTTATACGGAAAACAAAAATTTGTTCCGTCTTGGTCGTCCTGCAAACCTTCTTCCAAAGAACAATCGTATACAAATCCCATTTTTTTTACCGCGATAAGCGTGTTGTCGTTGCTTTCTAAATATGGCGTTCTAAACGATTTAATTTCACTTTTTGCAATTCCTATTCCCGTGTCGTTGCCGTCGCTTCCTTCTACGTAAGGACGAGATAAAATATCTACGCATTTGTTCATTTCGGCAAGCCATTCGTCTACGCTAAAATTTTCGCCGTGCGGATGCGAATGCGTATGACAGCCAATATCGCAGCCGTTATCGAGCGCGTATTTCCACGATTTTTTTACGAAATGCGTCGGTTCTTCCGCTTCGCCGTCGGTAATATACGCCGATGTAAGATAAAAAGCGCAAGTACATTTTGTTCCGTCGGGATTTTTGCGATTAACAAAAGTATCGACAGCCCATTTCATTCCTTCGCTGCCTTTTTCGGGCATAAATCCGCTTTTATCGTTGTCGTCAAAACCTATCGTAACGAACTGCGGAATCTGCGAATGTATAGTTTTATTCATAATTTAACTCCTTTTTATTGTTTTTGTTTATGTTAAAATAATATTTTTTATGTGTTATATTGTTAAAAAAAAAGCGAAAATGTTAAAAAAAATAGCGAAAAAGCGTAAAATACAGTAAATTATAAGGTGTATAACTTTAAAAGAAAGGTTTTTATTATGTGTAAAATTAAATTTTTGTCGTATTTATTTTTGTTGTCGTCTTTTGTTTTTGCGCTGGATTTTTCTTTGACCACAAACGTTAACGCCGGAGTTACTTTCAAAAACGGAAGCAATACGCATACCGTAACTACTGTCGGCGGGCAAGAAAAAAATGTTTCAATAAGTTGGATAACAAGCCAGATGAGTATTGAAATTTCGGTGAGTCCGGAAAATAGCGTGCGTTATAAAGATACTACTTTTACAAAAACAATGGGCTCAAATTCGGAAAGTTTTCCCGCTTGGAGCGCAGGTACAACATATCTTAAGGACGATAAAGTATCATACAACGGGCAAAATTGGCTATGCGGTTACTGGACGCAAAACGTTGCTCCGGGAGATTTCGATGGCGCTAGTTATCCTTGGACGCTAATTTCGGGAGAACCGACGCCGCCGATTGTAATAGAACTTTCTCAAAAACCGCTTCCGTTAGACAGTGCGTTTGTTCCAATTTATTCAAACAGAGATACCGAAATTGACATTTCTAGTAGCGTTGCAAACGGAACAGTTTTGTTAACAGGCAAAAGAAGCGGTTGTGTATTGGCGCTTCCTTTGGAAGGCAGTGGTTTAACAATAAACGACAATAATCTTTCTTGCGACGCTGTAGCTCCTATTCCTACGTCAATTGGCGGCGGGAAAATAAACGGCGGCGCTTCGGCAAGTAAAAAAGTTGCTCCCGCAAAATTGGTTTCGCAACACGGTCGTTACTTGTTGTCGCTTTCTCAAAACAGTTATAAAAACGGCGAAATTAGAATTATTTCGACCAATGGAAAAATAATTTCAGCCGACAAATTAAGCGGAATTAACCAAACGAGCGTTACCGTATTAAACGTAGCGGCGGGCGTTTATTTACTCAACGCGAAAGGAATAAACGGCGCGAATTTTACGTCGAAAATATTTCACAAAGGCGGCGATTTACGACTTGCCGCGTCGTTTAGCGAACTGTTTGAAATAGGCGGAGCCGTAAATTCGAGAATAATAAGTACGTCGCAAGAACCTGAAACGGCGTTACGAGCGGGCGTCGTTAATTATACGTTTAATATAAAAAATCAAAAGTTGGGCAATCAGACAAAAAGCATAAACGCAATCGGCGGAATGAACGGTTCGTTAAACATCCATTTTGAAGACCCGAACGCTTTGCCGAGCGAAAGTTTTGAAGAACTTATGAGCAAAACGGCTTACGAAAAAATGTTTCCTAACCGTTACGGATTCGGACGCGCCGACTGCGCAAACGCTTTGGCTAACGACGCAAACGCGAATTGCAGTAAAGGCAAAGCGCCGACGGGACCGTATGACGGCGATTACGATTTTTATTCGTATGAATCTTTCTTAAAAGCGATAGATTTGGTGGGAAATATAGAAGTCGTTTATGAATTTGGGCAATGGTCGGGACTTTTTAGAATGACTTGGAAAAACAAAGAAACCGGCATTGATAAAACTATTACTCATCCTGACTTTTTGTCAAACGGAGGCGCAAAATCGACGGCGACGATAGATTACGCCGATTATTGCAATTCGGGAGATATGGATACGAGAAAACGGGAACTTGCGGCATCTTTGGCGCATATGACGCAAGAAACGGGCGGATACGGCACTTCGGGAGACCAATATTTTCACTGGGGTTTGTATTATCGCGAAGAAGCGGGATATAACAGCGGTTCAAAAGCGTATCAAAGTCCCGACCCTCTTCATTATTACAATGCGAATCCGGACAAATCGTATCACGGAAGAGGTCCCAAACAACTTACGCACCCGTATAATTACGGTCCGTTCAGCGAATTTTTATACGGCGACAAAGATATTTTGTTAAACGACCCCGATAAACTTTGTCCGCCAAAACCCGAAGACGCTACAATAGCGTTTGCAAGCGCGATTTGGTTTTGGATGACTCCGCAACCGCCAAAACCTTCCTGCCACGACGTTATGGCGGATAAAGTCGACGCTTCATATATTACTCCAGCCCGTTCTCAATCAAGATTCGGTTGGACAATTAGCATTATAAACGGCGGTATTGAGTGCGGGGGGGGACTTGTCCCGCAGGCAAACAACAGAATACAGCATTACAAAAGATATTTGCAAGTTCTCGGCACAAGCGACAATACCGCCGATGTCGGATGTTCAGGTATGGCTTATTAACAAAGAAAGAGGAAAACAAAAATGAGCGAAGAAGAAAAAATTAAAGATGCGATTGAAAGCATACGTCCGCATTTGCAGGCGGACGGCGGAGACGTGCGTTTTGCGGCGTACAAAAACGGAGTCGTAAGCGTTGAACTTTTGGGCGCTTGCGGCGGTTGTCCTATGGCGAAAATGACGCTAAAAAACGGTGTGGAAGCGGTTATTCGCGAAGTGGTTCCCGAAATTAAAGAAGTTGTTGAAATATAAAAAATAGGAGTTTTTATGGCAGTTATCGATTTGCTTGTGAAAAAAGCGCAAGCGGCAAACAAAAAGTTGGTTTTACCCGAAGGACACGACCAAAGAGTCGTTAGCGCCGCCGAAAAGATTTTGGCAAAAGGCGTCGCAAAAGAAATAACCGTTTTGGGAACGGAAGAAGAAATTAAGAATTCTTGTGAAAAAGCGGGAATTTCGTCGTATAAGTTCAAAACTATAGACCCTGCAAAAAGCGATTTGCTTGGCGAATTTATTAAGGATTATTGCGAAGCGCGAGCGGCAAAAGGCAAGCCCATAAGCGAAGACGACGCGAAAAAAACATTGCACAACAGATTGTATTTTGGAAATATGATGACCAAAAAAGGAATCGTCGACGGTTTGGTCGCGGGAAGTATCGCTTCCACTCCCGATATGCTTCGCGCCGCTTTTCAGGTTTTAGGAACGGCGAAAGGAATTAAAATCGGAAGTTCGTGCTTTGTTATGGACTTAAAAACTCCCACAATTTCGGGCGATAACGTTTTAATTTACGCCGATTGCGGAGTAAATCCAAATCCAAACGCCGAAGAATTGGTAGATATTGCAATGGCGACTGCGGGAACGTATCGTTCTCTTATTGGCAAAACGCCAAAGATAGCGTTTTTAAGTTTTTCTACTTATGGAAGCGCAAAACACGAAATTTTGGAAAAAATAGTAAAAGCGACCGCGTTAACGAAAGAAAAAGTTGCCGCCGAAAAACTTGATATTGTAGTCGACGGCGAATTGCAGGGAGACGCCGCGCTTGTTCCCGAAGTTGCAAAGAGCAAAGCGCCGGGAAGCGCGATTGTAGGCGACGCAAACGTTTTGATTTTTCCCGACTTAAACGCGGGAAATATCTGTTATAAACTTACGCAGCGACTTGCGGGAGCAGACGCTTACGGTCCTATTTTGCAGGGACTTGCAAAACCCGTAAACGATTTGTCTCGCGGCTGTTCGTCGGACGATATTTTCGGCGTTGCGGCAATAACCGTTTGTCAGTCGTTGTAATTTTTTTGTGCGCACACTCGAAGAAGAAATAGACAAGTTTTTCGCGCAAAAAAAAACAAGCGAAACAGTTGAAAAAGTTATAGAACTTCTTGACGCAAAAACTTGCGATTTAGAAGTTCTTGCGCTTGAAGCGCGGCGATTGACGCGGCAGTATTTTGGAAATACGATAAAACTTTTTACTCCGCTTTATATTTCAAATTACTGCGAAAACGGATGCGCGTATTGCGCGTTTCATCGGGAAAACAAAATTGCGCGAAAACAACTTGACGAGCGTGAAATTCACGAGCAGTGCCGAAGAATTGCGCAAACGGGACTTCGCCAAATCCTTGTTTTGACGGGCGAAGCGCCAAAATTTTGCAGTTTTGAATATATTAAAAATTCGCTTGAAATTATTTCGCAATATTTTTCGGCAATAAGTATAGAGGTCTATCCGATGACTACGGAACAGTATAAAATTCTTGTCGAAGAAATCGGCGTCGATTCCGTAACTATGTATCAGGAGGCGTACGACAGAAACGTCTATGAAAAGTATCATCCGTTCGGCAAAAAAAAGGATTATTCGTGGCGTATTAACGGGCTTTCAAGGGCTTGCGAAGCGGGAATGCGCGGCGTTCAACTCGGCGCGTTACTAGGTTTGGGGCATCCGTCAAACGAACTTGCGGCTTTATCCGCGCATATTGAATATTTGCAAAAGAATTTTCCCGAAACCGAAGTAAGCGTTTCTTTTCCGCGAATACGACCTATTGAAAACGGCGGGGGATTTAATTTTTTTGAGATAAGCGACAAATTTTACGCAAGAATTATAGCGGCGTTTCGAGTGGTTTTTCCGAGTTTGCCGATAACGCTTTCTACCCGCGAAACCGAAAAAATGCGCGACGGACTTTTAAACTTCGGCGTAACAAAAATTTCCGCAGGCGTTTCTACATCGGTAGGGGAGGGCGGCGGTTCGCAGTTTGAAATAGCCGACGAAAGAGGCGTCGACGAAATTGCCGAGTATTTAACTCAAAACGGTTTTCAGGCGGTTTTTCACGATTGGAATTTTAATTTGGTGAGGTAAAATATATGGTCTTAATCAACATTTTATTGATTGTTTTGGGAATGGCGTTGCTTGTAAAAGGCGGCGATATTTTGGTCGACGGTTCGTCGAGTTTGGCGCGGCGTTTTAATGTGTCGGAACTTGCAATCGGGCTTACGGTCGTGGCGTTTGGAACGAGCGCGCCCGAATTGGTCGTAAGTTTGTCGGCTGCTCTCGGCTCGCATCCCGAAATCGCTTTGGGCAACGTTATAGGAAGCAACAATTTCAATCTGTTTTTTATTCTCGGAGCGACGGGGCTTATCGCTCCTTTGGCGGTTCAAAGAAATACCGTGCGCTTTGAAATACCGTTTTCGCTTTTTGCCGCAATAATTATGTTTTTATTGGCAAATTTCGCTTTCCCGTTCGCCGAAGACGAAAAAGATATGGTAACTCGTATCGACGGCATTATTTTGCTGGTATTTTTCGTTCTCTTTATTTTTTACGTATTTAAAAGTATGAAAAACGGCGAAACTGCCGATGTAAAAAATACGGACGCAAAAACTTTTTCTCTGCTTAAATCGATATTGTTTATTGTTTTCGGACTTGTTTTTCTTGTTGTCGGGGGAAAAATTGTCGTAGATTCCGCAGTATTTTTGGCGACTGCGTTAAATATCAGCGAAAAGGTTATAGGGCTTACCATAGTGGCAATCGGAACTTCGCTGCCGGAACTTGTAACGTCGATTGCCGCCGTTCTTAAAAAGAGCGACGACATCGCAATCGGAAATATAATAGGTTCTAATATTTTTAACATATTTTTAATATTGGGCGCAAGCGCGACCGTGTGTCCGATGGAATATTCGCCGATATTTAACAGAGATATTTATTTCTTATTTTTTGGAACGACGCTTTTGATTTTAGCGATGTTTACTGGCAAAAAGAGAAAACTTGACCGCTGGGAATCGGCGGTTTTACTTCTGCTTTACGTCGGATACGTCGTTTATCTGATAATGCAGAACGAATAGCGGTGTTTTTACGTATTTTATGCATTTTTCTGTTTTGCAATAATGTATATTTGTATGATGGAAAAGTATTCTAACAGGGAGAAATTTATAAAAAGTGGAGTGAAAATATGCCAGAGATTTCGAGGTTTTTAGGAATTTTGATTAAAATGAATTATAGCGACCATTTGCCGCCGCATTTTCACGCGGAATACGGCAATAGTAAAGCGTCGTTTGATTTAGAAGGCAATATAATAAAAGGCGATTTCCCGCCGAAGCAAACTAAATTTGTTGGTGCGTGGGCGCTTTTGCACGACGACGAATTGTTTGCAAATTGGGAATTGGCAAAAGCAAAAGAGGAATTACTTTATATTTTACCGTTGAGGCGCGACTGATGACGAAAAGTGAAAAAAAAGAGTTTATGAAATTTCATTGTTATGAAAATTCAAGCGAAGATATTAAAATAGTTAAAATATTTCCGCTTGATGATTATAAATTACGAATTGTTTTTTCAAACGGAAAAATAAAAATTTTTGATTTTAGAAAAGAGTTAGAATTTCCCGTATTTAAGCCGTTGAAAGACAAAACGCTTTTTAATTCGGTTAAATTATTGCACGGTACGGCGTTTTGGAAATACGATTGGAAAATAAAAAACATTGCCAACGATATTGATATCGCTCCCGAATGTTTATATTGGGAAGGCGTTTTGGAAAATCAATAAATATTTAGGTTTATAAGGAGACGATTTATGAAAATTATAGAAACGAAAGCGGCGCCGAGCGCAATAGGTCCGTATTCTCAAGCGATAGTTTCAAACGGCTTGGTATATACGTCCGGGCAAATTCCTATTTTACCCGATACGGGCGAAGTCGTGAGCGGTGGAATAAAAGAGCAGACAAAACAGGTTATTCAAAATTTGAAAGCGGTATTGTTCGCCGCGGGCAGCGATATTTGCAAAGTTGTGAAAACGACCTGTTTTTTGACGGATATGGGGGATTTTGCCGCGTTTAACGAAGTGTATGCCGAAAATTTTACGGGAAAACCCGCTCGTTCCTGCGTTGCCGTTCGCGCTTTACCGAAAGGCGTATCGGTTGAAATAGAAGCGGTCGCCGAGATTTGATAATTCAAATTAAGGTAATACCCAACGCAAGCAAAACCGAACTTGTGAAAACCGATTCGGGTTACAAAGCGCGTATTCAATGCGCTCCCGTTGACGGCAAAGCGAACGCGGCTTTAATCGAGTTGCTTTCAAAGGAATTTAAAATTCCCAAAAGCGATGTAGAAATTACAAAAGGACATACAGGCAGAAATAAAACGGTGTTGTTGAAAACGAGCGTTTGAAAACGGGAAAAATTTTGAAATATTTTATTTTTTATGGTGTAATTTATCTTGCGGAAGCCATTTTTCTCGTTTTGTCAAAAACAGCGGCTTTTGTTAAATTAGCGAGATGCACCAATTCTTTTTTCATTGCCGAGAAATTCTGAACTCGTTTCCATTCGTTTTGTTCAATGGATTCAATCAATTTGTTTTCTTCGTTTTGCGTCATTTTCACTTCCTTGCGTTAAAATATTTCTTTGTATATTTACGACTTCTAAAAGCCGTTTTCAAAAAATACGTTTCGCCGCTTATTACTGCTGGAACAACACACGCATAATTGTCAATATCAACAATTATCAAAATTTGGTCCGGATATTTTTCCTTGTTTAAATGTTCCAAAATATCCAATATTTTCCCCGCGGCAATAGCGTCAACTACTCGTTCAAAAGATATGCCGCGCTCAAATTGCAGAAATATATTTTTTGTTTCGTCCCATTCAAAATACATAATAATCGCTTTTTTAACATCTATTTACTAATATACTATATTTTTTTACGAGAGTGTGGAAAATTTATTGCCTATTCCATAAATTTTGAAAATATTTTATTTTTTATGGCGTAATTTATCTTGCGAGAATTCTTTCTTCCGCTATAAAAATACTATCCGCCGAAAAACAAAAGCAAGGCGAGTATAAAAACCCGCCCCGCCCGAAAAAATAAAAAACAACAAAAACTCTCACTCACTCGGAAACCGCCACGCGAAACCCGAAATTGGGGTTGTTGTCGGACGGAAAACCAGCTAATCGATACGCAAGCCGACAATTCTGCGCATTGATGTACCAACCGCCGCCGCGTAAGACGCGGTAGTCGCCCGAACCGGCACCTGTGGGGTTCGTTACCGCTCCCGTAGGGTAATCGCCGTACCAATCGCCGCACCATTCACACACGTTTCCGCTCATATCGTATATGCCAAGTTCATTAGGTTGCTTTTGCCCTACCGGATGCGTTTGGTCGCCCGAATTATCTCTATACCAGCCGACCTCGTTCAAATTATTACTCCCGCTGTAAATATGATAAACGGTACTTTTATTCCCGCCGCGAGCCGCAAATTCCCATTCCGCTTCAGTCGGCAATCTATATTTCTTTCCCGTTACCGTGTTCAATAACGAAATAAATATCTGAACGTCATTCCAACTTACGCTTTCAACTGGTAAATCATCTCCCCTGAATTTAGACGGATTATTGCCCATCGCCAAATTCCATAACTTTTGCGTTACCTCATACTTGCCGATGGAAAAATCGCTAACCGTTACGCTATGCGCAGGTTTATCATCGTTTATGCAATCTTTGCCTTGCTCGGCTGTACACCCCATTGTAAACGTTCCGCCTTGTACAAAAACGAAGTACTGTTCTAATATCTGCTCTATTTGCGGTTTATTCCGTTTCGCCTGTTCCGTATATTCTTTTACCTTTTCCGCAACCTCTTTTAAGCGTTTCGCTTCTTTCGCAGTCGCCTGTTTCTCTATAAATTCTCCCAATTTCTCTTTTTTTACCAATATCGCGCTATCCCCGTCGTCATTGACAAGAGTAAGTTCGTAACCCGATATTTTATAATCGCGGGTAAGCGCAATATCGGACGATGAAATTACAAGACGTTTATTTTCTACTTTCCACGAAACCGTACTTTCGTTAAGCAATCCCCTTCCATATTTATACAGTTTCATTTTTCTAATACCATCGTCTCCGCTTCCATATATCCACAGCCCGACCAACGCCGACGGTTTATCGCCCCCGCCGAATCCTACGAAAAAAACAGCGGCGATTACCAAAATCGCGACCGCGCACAAGATTGATTTACTAATCAATACTCTTTTTTGAACCTCGTTTCTCACAATACGCTCCTTCTACGGTTTTTGCCGTTTTGTAAAACATATATTTTTGACGCCAAATTAAAATATTATATTGGTAATAATATTATCAAGTAATTCTTTTAAATTTTACTTTGCGGCAAAAATTATATTCTCCTCAAAAATATTTAAAAGTCGGAGGTCTTTATGCACAATACGAGAAAAATAAACGACGACGTTTTTTGGGTCGGTTCTAACGATAAGCGGCTCGCGCTGTTTGAAAGCGTATTCCCGATTCCAAACGGCGTTTCCTACAATTCCTATTTGGTTTCGGACAAAGAAACGATATTGTTCGACTGCGTAGATAAATCGGCAAGCGGAGTGTTTTTTGAAAATTTGCATTATGTTTTGCAGGACAAAAAACTTGATTACGCAGTAATAAGCCACGCGGAACCCGACCACTGTCATACGCTTGGCGAGTTGGTTTTGCGCTATCCCGACGTGAAAATAATAGGCAACGCAAAAACGTTTTCAATGATTAAACAGTTTTTCGATTTTGCCGACGACATAGAAAAACAGTTTATCGTCGTAAAAGAAGGCGACGAAATAAACGTCGGAAAACACAAATTCGTTTTTTATACGGCGGCTATGGTTCATTGGCCCGAAGTTATGATGACATACGACGCGACGGACAAATATTTGTATTCGGCNGACGCTTTCGGAACNTTCGGGACGCTCAACGGAAATATTTTTGCCGACGAANTCGANTTTGAACGCGATTTTTTGGACGAAGCGCGGCGTTATTACACGAATATCGTGGGAAAATACGGCGCGCAGGTTCAGGCGGTTCTCAAAAAGGCGGCGNCGCTTGAAATTTCGGCGATACTTCCGCTTCACGGTCCCGTTTGGCGCAAAAATCTCGGCTGGTTTATCGATAAATATCAAAAATGGAGTTCTTACGCGCCCGAAGAAGAAGGCGTTTTAATCGCTTACGCTTCGATTTATGGAAATACCGAAAACGCGGCGAATATTCTTGCGGTAAAACTTGCCGAACTCGGCTTAAAAAATATAGCGATGTTCGACGTTTCGGTTTCGCATCCGTCGTTTGTGCTTTCGCAAGCGTTCAAATTCAGTCATATCGTTTTCGCAAGCGCGACCTACAATTCCCAAATTTTTATAAATATGGAAACGCTTCTTCTCGATATTGCCGCGCATAATTTGCAAAATCGAACGGTCGCGTTTATAGAAAACGGCACTTGGGCGGCGCAATCCGCAAAAAAAACGAAAGAAATTTTGTCTTCGCTTAAAAACATAAATTTTTTGGAAAATTCGGTTTCGTTAAAGTCAAGCGTGAAGCGGGATAATTTGGCGGAGATAGAAAATTTATCTAAATCGATTGCAAATTCGGTTTTTCAGCGGCAAAAAAACGCTGAAAATACGGTTTCGCACGAAAGCAAAATTGAATCGGGCGCGTTTTTCAAATTGACTTACGGGCTTTTTGTTTTGACTTGCGCGCAAAACGGCAAAAACGGCGGCTGTATAGTCAATACGGTTATGCAAATTACGGACGCGCCGAAAAAGAGAATCGCCGTCGCGGTAAACAAAACGAATTTTACGCACGATTTGATTATAAATTCGGGCGTTTTTAACGTCTCCGCGCTTACGACCGACGCGGATTTTGATATTTTTAAGAGGTTCGGATTTCAAAGCGGGCGCGATGTTGATAAATTTGCGGGTTTTGAAAAATCCTGCGAAAAAAGCGAAAATAATATATACTATATTAAACAAAATACGAATGCGTTTTTCTCGGCGAAAGTAATTTCCGTAAGCGAGTTTGAAACGCATTCGCTTTTTGTCGCCGAAGTTGTCGAGGCGGTTGTTTTGTCAAATGTTGCTTCGCTTTCGTATCAGTATTATTTTGACAATATAAAGCCGAAACCTGCGGCAAAACCGCAAAATTCCGGCAAAAAAACGTACGTTTGTAGAATCTGCGGATACATCCACGAAACCGACGGCGACTTGCCCGACGATTTTGTTTGTCCGCTTTGCAAGCATCCGAAATCTGATTTTGAGTTGCAGGAATAGCGCAATGGAAAAGGCGTATTTGAAAAAGTACGCCTTTTCAGTTAATTATTTTTTCCTTGTTAAAGTCATTACGCCAAACTCTATAGTATCTTTCCCGTCAAATTTAAATTCGTCCATTTCTTCTTCGTCCTCCCCCTCGAATTTAATTTTCAACACAGGGTTACCATCAAAATAACCGCTCACCCGCCAAGTAAAATTCTCCGTTATTTTATCCCCGCCGCCAAAATCCGTTACAATAGTTCCGCTGCCATTCTGCCTAAAAGTAGCCGTTGCCTTTGCTCCTTTGTAATCGCCTTCATAAACTCCCGCGACTTCCCCCGTTTTGCCGCCGTCGATTTTTTCGTCGTCGTCGTCGCCGCAACCCGCAAAAAACATAATACCGCACACCAAAAACACACAGACCAACAATTTGGTCAAAAACAAAAAATTAAGTTTCATTTAGAAACTCCTTTCTTAAAAATTAATTAAACAACCGGGAATTTAAACCTCCCTTTAAATTC
>JGI24698J34947_10000347_pt1 | contig 20556 bp, 19 predicted proteins | sample TergutMp193P3_FD_34947 | JGI IMG/M metagenome (IMG submission 34947) | reverse complement strand
ATTGAACCTGTTAATAGTAACAAAAATGTACATAAAGATATTATAGCAAGATATTTTAATTTTTCTGTTTTGAAAAATCCAATTATAAACAATATGAGCGCCGTTATAGTAAATAAAACGACAATTATTGTTACGACCATGTGCATTATATCCTGAAATGTCCCCGCATAGCCGGATTCCGACAATGGAAAAAATGTATAACCTAAAAATGAAACTATTGTCATAATACAAAAAAAGCCTGCGCCAAAAGTAACGCATTTATTGATTTTTTGTTTGAAGTATACAAAGAAATATGTTGAAAAAAACACCGTAAATACGCCGTAAAAGAACGAAAACGGCCTGGCGATATTTTTGGAAGGCGAATTTGAAGCTGTTAAATCGCTAATTGCCTGAGCCATTGGGTTATAGCCCCCATAAAAAAGGGTCCCCAATATTACATGGAGAAAATAGAAGAAAACACCAATTACGCCGAACAATGAAAACATTTCAATTAGTTTTTTATTTTTCATTTAAACCCTCCCCATATTTATTGTTACCCTGTTTGAGCTATTATTTATCGGGATTTTTTGCCGATTAAATCCGCCTGGAATACCGCCTGAATAATTTGATAACCCTACTGGCTCTCTTGGAAAACCAAGAAAGTTTGTATCCAACTGTCCGTTATTATTTGTATCCTGAAACAGCGCAATCAGGTATTCGCCTTCCAATATATCAAATGAATAGACAATACTTCGGCTTGTGCTTTCCAAAATAAAAGTTGCGCAAGGAATATCATTTCTGTAATCCCTGTCATTTGAATATATTTTTACATATATTCGCCCCTGGTTTATATTTATTCCGGTAATTTCCAATGCAAACCTTATAGTATCATCAGCGAATATATTTCCAATAAAAACAACCGCAAAAAAAATGAAAAATACAATTTTTTTATTAAACATTTTATCCTCCTATATCTTATTTATATTCCGGGAAATGAATAGCTAAAATTGTATCAATGATCTCCACCATCCGATCATACTCCAGTACATCAAAACCCAAATATTTGCTCATATCTTTAGCCCTGAAAAAGATCAATTGGAGCGTTGAAATGATCTCATACGCTGTTATTCGCATACTGGTTTCGGAACGCTTATCACCGCATATTTCACGGATCAGGGGAAGGGTTTTTTGAGGGGAAACAATTTCCGCTTTTGTTAATTCATATTCACAGGTAAGCCTCATATACCTCGAGTATTTGACCGACATACCGCAGAGGGCAATGAGCATTTCCCTGAACCGCTTATAGGCGTTCATCTCCTTCCTCTTACCCCTAACTGAAAGCCAATCTCCCGCCATTTTATTCCTGAGAGCGCCGACAGCCTGGTATAGAAGCTCGTCTTTTGAGCGAAAATAGTAGTTAATCATGGCGAGCTGAACGCCAGCCGCAGCCGCAATATCCCTGACAGTAATGCTTTCCGGGTCTTTTGAATCCAATAGCAGCTTTACAGTCGCATCAAGGATTTGTTCCTTTGAATCAGTTTTCATAAAATCCCCTTCTTGAACATGTTCTATACATATTCAATACAAGTTCAATTTAATGGATTACTAAAGTTCTGTCAAGAGGAATATTAACTTTTTGTAAAAATTTTTGCCTTTGCCTAATTCGGTTTTCGATGTCCTGTTGTAAAATCCTATAAGGGTTTAGCGTTGCAAACCGGCTTGTTCTTTTTTGAATAAACAGCAGGGAAACTCACGGCTGCCGTTATCAGGTTTCCATGACTATTGACAAAGTTTTGGTAAATTGTAAACTGATATTATGGATCGAATAACGGAAGTCTTGGACGAAAGAAAAAGTAAAATAGTAGAAAAATTGTCATCGGAATATTCTTTAAATCACATCTCACTGGAAGAATATGAAAGGCTTATACAATACAGTCATAATATAGAAACGGAGAAAGAATTCAGAATACTGGAAAAAATAATCGAAGAAAACAAATCAACGGAAACGGCTGATAACTCAAAAACAGTATTAAATAACATTGAAAGAGAATATTTTACATTACTGTCTTCAAGACAAACATCAGGGCCCATAACAAATGGTAATTTTACAACAATACTGGGAACTCATCAAATATTTCTTAAAGAAGAAGATTTGATTAATAAAGAAACAGTATTTAATGTCATGGTCTTATTGGGAGAAATTGTAATTTCCGTACCGGATAATGTAGAGGTTATTAATAATGCAATTCCGCTGCTTGCCAATGTATCAATTAACGAAAGCGCTGGAACAAGAGAAGCCGGTAAAAAATTGATCATTAAGGGAAATGTAGTTTTAGGGGAAATAAAAATCTACATTAAACGGCATTAGCATAATGCGTTTGAGAATCAAAACTTGATTGGTGATCACGTCTTACTTCATCAATGAGCGGGGATTAACCGTAACTCCGTCCTTATAAACCGTAAAGTGCAAATGAGGACCGGTACTCAGGCCGGTACTGCCGACATCGCCGATACGCTCTCCCATAGCGACATACGCGCCTGTTTTTACCCGGATGACGCTCATGTGCCCGTAAAGGGTGCGGTAGCCTGAGTGGTGGCTTATTATCACATAGTTACCAAGGGTACCATCATACCCAACCGTGCTGACACGGCCTGACATCGCCGCCTTGATTGGAGTGCCCATGCCTCCCCTGATGTCGATACCGGAATGAAACTCGCGGATGCTTTCGTTAAAGGGGCTTCTCCTGTAACCATAAGGAGAAGTTATAATGCCGGAAACCGGCCAAATAAACAGATCGCCGTTAATTTCCTGCAAGCTCACCCAATCAAGTTTGGCTCCGGGAATAAAGAGGTCTGTTCCGGTTACAATATCGTCCGTAAAAAGTTCATTTACAATTTGAATGGCTTCCGCGTCCGCCTTGTATTTTTCCGCTATGGAAACCAGAGTATCTCCCCTGCTGACAGTGTGTAAAATGCCGTCCTGATTGGGTATTTTTAGCACCTTGTTTATCTGCAAGAGGCGGGTATTTGTTACCTTGTTTATGGAAATGATCGTATCCTGATTAAGGCCGAAAATAATGGCAAGCGTACTGATATTATCTCCACTCTGGACAACATAAGTATCGTAAAGCAGGATACGCGATTTGGAAAATGTGTCCGGTTCAAACGTTACGGTTTCCAGTGACGCGGGCAATAAAATGATCTCTTCTTCCAGGTCGGCAAAAATCTCTTTTGAGAGGCTTCCGCCGCCAATACCATGCTCGGCAACCGGGATTTCCTGCTGTTTTTGGGCAAAATCAGGCTTAAAAACGAAAAACAGGCACAACACAAGCGCCAGCCTTAAGATATTCCTGCTGTTTTCATTGAAAAACGACATAATTTATTCTATTCCACATCCTCTATTTTTGCAACAAAATCATCATTTTACTTAAATATCGACCTCATTTTCCAATTTCTTTATTAAATCCCGAATTTCCGCCGCCTGTTCGTATTCTTCTTCGGCAACAGCCTGTTCCAACTGTTCCCTCAGCAATCTGTGTTTATCGCCGTGGTCTTCTTCCGGTTCAGCCAGGAAAAAGTCCAGGGGGATGCCTGTCTGCTCTATAACGGAGGAAGACATAAAAATAGGGCATTTTTTACGAACCGCGATGGCAAGGGCGTCGGATGGCCGGCTGTCAAGGACAAGGGGGGTTTCATTTGTATACTCACCGCCGGTAATAATCAGGCGGGCGTGAAAAACATCATCCTTTATTTGATGCACTTCAACCCTTTTAATTGAGAGGTTTACATGGAACAGCATGTTGAGGAACAGATCGTGCGTCATGGGACGGGGCAGGCTCATTCCTTCCCTCGCTATTAATATGGACTGCATTTCCTGAGAGCCGATAAAAATGGGAACCGCAACTTCCATATCCCTGGGTTTAAGCAAAACCGCGTTCCCATGCACGGTTTTCGCAATAGACCATATTTCACTGATGAACATGTTCTTCATTTTTTCCCTCAGCTGATCAGATCGATAAGACCGTTGAGAAGGACGCGGCCTTTTTCATTTCCCCCGGAGCCTGTGTACTCCGCAGAACGAAATATATCGCGCGCTTCTTCTATCAAAGCGTGCCCCTTTCCTTCCGCCTCCTTCAAAACGGTTGTCTGTGACATGGCATGGATCAACTGTTCCACTTCCGGCGCGGCGGCTCCGTTTATCTTTGCCGCGTGGAAACAGTAATAAACCATCTCCCGCTTTTCAGGAAACTTTGTCAGGAACAACAGAACCGGCAGACTTTTTTTCCCCTCAACTACGTCATCTCCGCGTTTTTTCCCGGGGATTCCAGTTGTAAGGTTTTTAACATCATCCAGTATCTGAAAACCAATTCCCAATTTTTCCGCGGCTTCGCCCAGTTTCCATATTATTTTATCCGAAGCTCCGGCCAGATACGCGCCAAGCTCGGCGGCTAACCTTGCAAGGCTGCCGGTTTTTAATCCGCACATTAAAAAATATTCTTCGATAGTAGGAATAAATGAAATTTTCCTGTGCCAGCTTATGTCTATTGCCTGCCCAAGGTGAACTCCCCGCATATATTCACCCCAGAGTTTGTAGATCTGCTCCTTGTTTTTTCCGGTGTAGGATTCAATGCAGCTTAAAGACAGGAAGTAAAGAAATGAGCCGGAATTTATTGCCGTATCAATACCGAAGACTTTATGAATCGCGGGTTTGCCCCTTCGGTCCTCTGAATCATCTTCTATGTCATCGTGAATCAAAGTCGCGTTGTGGGACAATTCAATCAGGGGCGTAAGCGGCATGGCGGCGTCTCCTCCTCCAAGACTTTCACAGATAATGGTCATCAGCAGTGGACGCCAGCGTTTGCCTCCGCGTGAAAGCATTTCCTTCCCCGGAGTGAGAAGGGCACGCATTGATTCATTGCTGATCTTTTTTACAGCTTTGGGAAATTCTATTTCAGCCCACTTCGATCCCGCGTAAGTTGATTCAACAGAGGTTACCTCTGAATCGTGAATCCCGGGCAGCCAGCGTTCAAGCTCAGCTTCAATTTTTTGAAGTTGCTCAACATACTCTTTTTCCATATACTATCCTTACTTTTCTTATTATACAGGATAAAAATGGCGGATTACAAGAAACCTGATTACTGGCAGCAAAAAGCCCGCAGAGAGGGGTATCCAGCCCGCTCGGTGTACAAGCTGAAGGAGATCGATGAAAAATTCGGCCTTTTAAAACCGGAACGCGCCATTTTCCGCGTACTGGACCTTGGCGCGGCTCCCGGAAGCTGGAGCCTCTATGTACTGCGTAAATTTGGAGCCAAAGGGTTCCTTGCCGCCGCAGACCTTTCGCCCCTTTCCCGTGAGTACGACAAGGGCCTTTTTGACGGGGGCAATTTTTTCTTTGTTCAGGGCGACATTACCGCCGCCGAAACCCGGGAAACCATTTTGTCAAAGGGCCCGTATTCAGCGATCATCAGCGACGCGGCTCCAAATACCACGGGCAGCCACACGGTAGACTCATCCCGTTCACTGGAACTTGCCGAAACAGTCATCGCCTATGCTGAAAGCGCCCTTTCAACAGGCGGCAATCTGGCGTTAAAGGTCTTTCAGGGCGGCGGCAGCGACTTGCTCTTAAAACGGATGAAAGCGCTTTTTGGAACAGCGAAAAGTTTCAAACCGCAAGCCTGCAGAGGCGAGTCGGTTGAAACGTATTTTATCGGGCTGGGGAAAAAAAGTGGATAATAAAAAGCAAATGAAAAGAATAATATGTATGTGTGTTTTACTATTGAGTATAGTTTTTCTTAATGCATGTCTTACAGAAGAAGGAAATATGAATGAGGTAAAAACAACCTATAGAGCGATATTTGCAAGAAGCGTGAATTATTTTGTTACAGATATGAGTAATACATACCGTGTTAAAAAATTGCTGACAATTGATGCATGGCTGGATAGAAATGCACCGTATAATATGGAGAAATTTGCTGAAAGAATTGTAAGTCTATTGAACTATAACCAGGTAACCATTCAAATTTCCATGTATTTGACAAGAAAACCGGGAGGCAGGACCCAAACTTCTGAAGCCTATGACATCTGTTTTACCGACATAAATGGCAATACAACAAAAATAAATTTATGTGTTATTGAAAGAGGTATAGGACTGGCATTTGCTAAAATTATGGATAATACTCTCTGTATTGGATTGCATGAAAAGGTAGAAAGTTCATATCCGGTAAAAATAGATTTTACAGATTTGTATACAATAAAACTCGATCAAGAAGGCTATCCCGTCACGAAATATAACCATAATTTAGGCGAGATAAGAAACATTTGGATTCAAAATGACGGGAAAATGCTATATACTTCGTACAATGATAACAAGCTTGAATCAGGTATTCTTAATATTTCAGATGAAAATTCTTTGGAATTAATTGTGTTGTTTGACTATTCAATAGTAGAGTATGATACTGCCAGTAATCAAATGATTGGTTTTGATTCGAATGGACGGTTGTTCTATAGAGACTCCAGTCAAAATATTCACATACTAAACAATGTACAGGGAATCGTATATAGGGCTTTCTTTTTAGAATCAGATAAGATCATTATTTGTAGTTATCTTGAAAGAGATGATATAATAGGGAATTTCCTGTTTGGAGGGAAAAACGTATATAGGGTTTATTCCTATTATACTCTTTCAAACAATAAAGGAAGTTTTTCTGTGAAAAAAATTAATACAATCAATCAACTATGGCGTTTGGAGCAAGTAACAAGCGCCGCTGCGCCATGGAATCCACAATGGTAAGACCCGGAAAACATTCCTGCAATTTACGCGCTTTTTTCCTGCACCTGGCACAACCTGCGGTACAATCCATCTTGTTCTATCAGCTCCGCGTGATTGCCTGACTGGACAATTCTGCCCTTTTCAAAAACAAAGATAACGTCAGCGTTGCGAACTGTTGACAAACGGTGGGCTATTGTTACAATTGTGCGTGTTCCGGCGATTTCGTTGATTGCCTGTTGAATCTTCGCTTCAGTCCTGACATCCACCGAGGCGGTGGCTTCGTCAAGGATAAGCACCGGAGCCTGACAGAGTACCGCGCGCGCAATTGCGATGCGCTGTTTCTGTCCGCCCGACAACTTGACTCCGCGCTCTCCAACCTGGGTGTTATACGCATCAGGCATCTGCATTATGTCGTCGTGTATCCTTGCGATACGCGCCGAGGCTTCAACTTCTTCAAACGAAGCGTCCGGTTTCGCGAACGCGATATTCTCTTCTATTGTTCCGTTAAACAAAAATGTGTCCTGCAAAACAATAGAAATATTATCGCGCAGGCTTTCCAGCGTTATGTCACGCAGATCGCGCCCGTCAAGGCAGACCCTTCCAATAGTGGGATCGTAAAACCTTGAAATAAGGTGACTCAGTGTGGTTTTGCCTACGCCGGTCGCGCCAACAAGCGCGACCATTTGACCCGGCTTAATATCGAACGACACGTTATCGAGCACTGTAACGCCTTCAATATAGGAAAAACTTACGTTTTCAAAAGAGATGCGTCCTTCCGCCTTTCCAATAGTTATCGCGCCGGGACGATCTGTGATACTTTGCGGCGCGTCAAGAATTTCAATTACACGCTCCGCTCCCGCAAGCGCCTGCTGCGCGGATTCCAGAAGCTGCGCAAGACCGGTGATCGGCGCGTAAAAAAGCGCAAGGTAGAGCAGAAAACCGACGACATCCGCGACTGAAAGCTGACTTTGAAGAGCCAGATAGCCGCCGAAACCGACAACGATGACGCTGCCGATGGATGTCATAAACTCAACGCTGGGGTGAAACACTGCGTTTAATTTCAGGGCGCGGAGCATGTTACGTGTAAAATCTTCGCCCTTGGTTAAAACTTTTTCAGACGCGGTATTCTGCCGTCCAAAAGCCTGTATCTCCTGTATGCCGGAAAAATTATCCTGTAATTGCGCCGACAATTCGCCCTGCGACTTTTGCATTTTACGGAAGTTGGGACGGACCTTGTGGCTGAAAAACCACCCTGATACCAGAATGAAGGGGACGGGGATACAGGTTATAAGCGCGAGATTCGGGTTAATGCTGAACAGGATTATTGTTACTCCGGTGAGAGTAACAAAATTTGTTATAATGTCGGGAGTGATGTGGGCGTAGATCAGTTCAAAAGTGGCGACATCGTTCATTACGCGGCTTAACAGTTCGCCGGTTTGTTTGTTGTGAAAGTAGTCCATGGAAAACGATTGAATGGCGTTGTAAACTTTCATGCGCAGTTCAAGCACAAGCCGCCATGCGGCCCTGTGTGAACAGTAGTTGCTTAAAAACCGGAACAGGATGCGTATCAGGAACAGCCCCAGTAACGCGCCCGCCATCCAAAGGACAGAGATAAAACCTTCCTGAGTCATACCCGATGCGACAAGTCCAGTCATGGAAGCCATTATCCTTGGAGCGATAAGATTAACCGCCGTTAGGCAAAATGTGCCGAAGATGGCCAATAACAGCCACCACTTATACCTGACAGCTTCCTTCGCAATACGCCACAGAGTTTTCATTAAATTGTGTTATCCTCCCCGTTTATTAAATTACAAATCGTTCAAACCGGCAGTATTTTTACCTCCGTTCCCAGTGCTTTTGCCGCCTGTTCGGCGCTTTTCACGCCCGTTATAATAACAGGTCCCGATGTATTCCTTGAACCCAAATCCTTAAAAGCAAGGGCAATATCAGCAGTTGTTACCGAGACCAGCCGCTGTAGTTTTCTTTTACGGTAGCCGTCCTCAACGCCGTAGAGGAACCTGTAAAAATCAATCAGACCGTTTTCCGCTCCCGTGCGGGGGCGCGTCTCTTTCGCGTAACAGCCGATGATGCTCTTTACCAGATAGTCTTCGTCGCCGCTTTGTGAGCTTTGTGAGCCTTGCCCATCCTGCGGACCGTCTTTCAATATCGCGGAAATGACATCTAACGAGCGCAGCGGGTTTGGATCGCGGTAAGTGGCAAAAGAAACGCAGTTTTCAAGGCTGTCGCTGCTCGCGAATGCGCCATAAGCGCCGCCCTTCATGCGGATATCCTCCCATAGAATCCCTGTGGAAAGCTGATGCGTCAAAATCATTTCCGCGACTTGTTCGACAGTGTCAAAACGCGCCGCGTTCAGGGACAGTGACGCGAAACCTACCTGCATTGAGGCGGAAGCGTAAACTTCGGGAGCGGCAGTTTCGCCCGTTATGACAGTAGTACGCGGCAATGGAGAGCCGAACCTGCTGAACCTCTGCGAAAGTTCCGCGCACGCGCTGTCAAGAGCGCAGCCTGTTATATTGGCGATAAGCCCCGCTGTGGTAATTTTTTCCCGCAAATACTGCAATTTCTTGACAATTTCCTCCGTATCAAATTTCACGAGACGGTGGACAAAATCAATTTGAGACAGACCGTTCCATATTTCCTCAATTTGTTTGGAGCGGGATTTAAAGCGACCCGCCCTTCCCGACGCGTAAACGTGTCCCATTGGCGCAAGGCTTGAATCGATCTCGTTCTTCATCTCCAAAACAAGATCGTTTATACGCCTGAGATCGGAAAAATCAGCTTCACTTATAAGGCGCAGGGCAAGATCAAGCGACGGCGCGATTTTTTCATCCAGGCATTTTATACGGAAGATGAGCCATTCACGTCCCGCCAAATCTAAAAGCCCCGGCGCGGTTTGCAGATAACGCGATGTGCCAGGCACTGTTGAGCTTGAATGTAGCTGCGCGATAAAACCGCCGGCGGTTCGCGCCAGCAAACTTGACACTTCGCCGTAATCCATGCCCGGAAGTCCGACAGAAACAACCGCCCTGGAAAAAAACGGCAGCCAGCAATAATCTTCAGGCGGCAAAATATCCACTGGAAACGCCATATCTGTATATGTAATGCCGTTGGTGTAAAGCTCATGACTGAGAGCCGGTACTCCGCGCAGGTTTTCATGCCTTCGTGGGATGATGTCGTTTTCTACGGAAAGATCGTTACGTGAAAGATGGGGAATTGCCGCTAACGCTTCGGGACTGTCGGCTTCGCTTTGAATCTTTTCCAGCGTTTTGGATTTTTCAACAATTTTCTGACGCTCATCTTTGCTTAAGTTTTTTTCGATATTGGCAAGCGTAATGGAGAGCCGCTCTTCCTGCCGGGGCAGAAAATCTTCTTTTGGCTCAATAATAACAAGGGCGCGGTGCGGGTTATCCAGAAAATATTTTCCGATAAGGGATTCAAAATATCTGTTATCGGATGCAAGTTTTTCTTTTAACTTATCCATTGACGGCTGAAGAAGCAGGCTTTCCCAGGGCTTACAGCCGTGCAGCCACGTACGTAAGGAACGGCGCATCCAGACAAGAGAAAAAGGACCTGATGAGCGGCGAATTTCCCGCTGTGAAAATTCCATGGATAAAAGCGCGGCTTCAATTTCTTCGGGAGGAATACCTTCGTTGACAAGCCTTTGCAGTTCAAGCATTATCAGCTCTTCTACCGCCGGTCCCATCTGCTGAGGGTCGCCGTCCACGCCCTTCAAGCCGGCTACAAATAACGTTTCCCTTATCTCCCCCTCAAGCCCCGATACAGGCGTAATATCTTCTCCAAGACCGGACTCAATCAGGGTGCGTGTCAGGGGAGAGCCATCATGACCTAAAAGAATTTCTGTTAATGCCGCCAGCGCCATATTTTCTTCGGTATCCGTAACATCAGAGCAAAGCCACGAAAGAAACACTGTTGATTTACGTTCGCTGCCCGAAGGACACGGAATGTGGATTTTTTTCGGCTCTTCCCATCTTTCGGTTTTTTTTATTGATTCGCAGGGCTTGCCGCCCGATATACTTGAAAAAAACTGATCGTTCAAAAACGAAAGCTGTTTCTCCGTTGGAATGTTACCCGCTAAAAATATCCTGCAATTCGCGGGCGAATAGCGGCTGCGGTGGAATTCCTTTAAACCTTCCCATGTCAATTGCGGAATTTCCTCGGGATCGCCGCCTGATTCAAAGACGTAGGGAGTGCCGTCCATAACTGCCTTAACCGACCAGAGACCGGCGTATGTATCAAGAGAAGAATAAGCGCCCTTCATTTCATTGTAAACCACACCTGTAATGGAGAGTCTGCCGTCATCTGCAAATTCCTGCCTGTGTCCTTCCTGCATGAAAGTCCATTCGGGGAGCAGCGGCCTAAAGACCGCGTTACCGTACACTGACATCAAATTAAAATAATCGTGTTCGTTGGTAGAACTTGCCGGATACACGGTTTTATCGGGGAAGGTTATCGCGTTCAGAAATGTTTGAAGGCTCCCTTGAGCGAGAACTATAAACGCGTCCTTTAGCGGATAACGCTCTGAACCGCAAAGAACCGAATGTTCCAGAATATGCGCCGCTCCTGTGTTGTCCTGCGGAAAGGTAGCAAACGCGAATGAAAAAAGGTTTTCGCTGTCATCGTTCAGCACATGAAAAACTTCGACGCCGCTTTTTTTATGTTTTGCCCAAATACCTGAAGCCTGCAATTCTTCCAGATCTACAACGTCAAGAATAACAAACCCGCTGTCCAGAACCTGCCCTTTTTTTAAATCTGTCTTAACAGCTTTCTTTTCGTTATGTGAAACATCACTCATAAAAACACATCCTTGTCGCTGTAGAGTATAATATCTCCGTTTTCACGGGCAAGCCTGAACCACGCGAGAAACTCCCCTGCGACTGTGTCACATTCACGTTTTGGCACAGCGCCGAGAATTTCGGATTCTTCACGAATCAACTGCCTGCGTCCAGCGGAAAGGCAGGAAAGAATTTTTTCGCAGAACTCCCTTCCCCTGCCCTTCAGCAGAATCGCTATGTCCCTCTCCGTCATGGTTGAAAGTTTATCCTGTATAGGACGGTCAACAGTGTAGATAACATCATCAAGCGTATATATTTTTTCTTTCAGTTCTTTGCCGATATCAGGGCTGTCCTGTTCCAGCTCATTAATGATTCTGTCGCCGAAAGAATAATCCCCCTGCTTGAGAATTGCGGCTAACGCCTGCACACCGTCAATTTCAATATCTTTAGCGCCGCCTGAAATATGCCTGACCTTTTCCTTCAGCGCAGCCGTTACCTGCTCAAGCACTTCGGGGGAGATTTCCCGCTGGTGCGCAATTCTCATAAGCACCTCAGGCTTGCGATCCGGCGGAAGTTTGCTTAAAGTTTCCGCGGAGAGTTTATGAGGCAGCCTTGAGAGAATAAGAGCCATTGTCTGCGCTGTTTCTGTTTTCAGTACCATTACAAGCTGTTCCGGCGAAAATTCTTCCAGGAAACTGAAAAAATTTTCCCTGGATTCGGGAACAGCTTTATTCAGCATCGCTTCGCCTTTTTGCGGCCCCCTCGCGGCGTAGAGAATCCGGCGCGCGGTTTCAATGCCGCCGCGTGACAATCCCGAAAAACGGTAATTGCCGGAAAAGAGGGAGTGAAACTCTTCAAGAATTTCCCTTCCTTCTTCCGGTTTGATTGTTTTGATTAACGCTATCTCTTTGGAGATTGCCTGTACCTGTTCGGGATCAAGTTCCGCCAGAATATCCGCCGCCTGTTCGCTGCCGATAAGAATGAAAAATTTCGCAACACGCCGGTATTTCGATTCCGCCGGGGCTTTCTGCGGCGTTTCCCCGCCGCTTTTTTCGGCGGTTTTGACAAATTCTCCGCCTGACTTCGGCCCATTAGAACGAATTTCCGCATTATTACGGTTTTCCGGCGGCGCGTCCGATTCAGGTTCATTTTTCATATTGATGGTCTGTTTATACATTTCAACGCCGCGGCGCAGTATATTTCCCATATCTTGATATTGTATTATAATTAGTACTTAATTAATAGATATGGAAAGGAACAGGTAAATGAATCTTAAAAAAAATTCAAGCGGCGGAATAATTTTTCTTTCGCTCCTTTTTTTTGTATTGAACGCGAATGTTTGCGCCATGGGAAGCAGGCAGGTTGTACCGGAACCTGTTTCACAGGCTCCGCAGTTTTTCTTTAACGAAGCTGAAAATTTTGCTTCAATGCCCGAGCAGCCGGAGTCAGTGCCGCCGGGGCAGTCCATGACGGAACAGACAGACCCTGAAATTACGAGGGCTGAACAGGTAATGAAAGCCCTTGCCGCGGCATACCCCCGGCAGGTAGAACGGGCGGAATTCCGTGATAACGACTGGGCCGTTCTGATGCGCGGCACATGGTATTACTATGCCGGCGGGAGGATACTGCCTGAAAATTTGCGTGAAAACGCCGCGGGTTACACCTCACAGCCTTTTTACAATTACCCTGCGGAATTGCCTCCATGGAGAGACCCGACTCCCGAAGAACAGGTCCGCTACAGCAGTACGTCAAGTAACAGAAGCAGTAACCCTCCACGGCGTTCTCCTCATTTTTTCGACGATCTTTGGCGGGCGCACGACCGCGATGAATCTTATGAAAGGGTAAAGACGCTGCGTTTCCTTGGGTTATCCACGATGGTTCATTACCTGATTCTTGAAGAACTTTCGCTGGTAGAAGAGCATATCTTCGCCGCGGCAAAAACCGATCCACAGGTTCAGGCATGGATAAACAGCCTCAACACACTGGAAGGGTGGAGCTGGCGTAACATCGCCGAAACCCAGAGCCGCTCCTACCATTCATACGGACTGGCAATCGATCTGGTTCCAAGAACGTGGGGCGGCAGGGAAACCTACTGGCTGTGGACTACCCGCACAAGAGCCGACTGGTGGAACGTTTCATATAACAACCGTTTTCATCCGCCGGACGCGGTAATAAAGGCGTTTGAAAAATTTGGCTTTATCTGGGGCGGCAAATGGGCGTTATACGACACTATGCACTTTGAGTACCGCCCGGAAATATTGATCCTCAGCGGAATGTCGCCGGAAATGTCACGTTAATCCGCATTTTATTTTCAGCCTAATTCTTCTCAAAACATAATTTTCAGGTTTTTTTACGAAAATAAAAACAATATTTCGCAAATCAAACAATATTATTAAATAACCACTTTACACAAAAACCCACAGCGACTATATTATCGCCAGCAGTTATTTGCATATAACGCCAATGAAAATGAAAATGTAACGATGACAGTAAATAAAAAAATTGATGAACAGTATGTTCACAAATTAATCAGCAGTAACATTAAGCGTCTGAGATCGCTGCAAAATTTATCACAGCTAAGCCTTGCCCTCAACACCGGTCTTACACATAACTTTATCAATGACATCGAAAACTGCAAAAAGGGAGTTTCCGCAAGGACTCTGGCAAAACTTTCAAACGCCCTTGGCGTAGAACCGTATCAGTTTTTTCTTCCTGAAAAAATGCCGGATAACGTGACAATCTACGTGAAGGATTTTCACGATTCGTTTCAGAAAATGGTCGCTGACCTGACCCAAAAGTACATTGGAGATGAAAAAAGCCTGTAACATGGGTTTAGGGAAGCAGGCCGCTTGTTTGCAAATCCCTGATTAACCGGCTGGTACGCACGGCGCGTCCTTCTGTGTTCAGATGATAATTCGTATCAAAAAAGTAATTTACAGGGAAACAATAAGACTCAGGGGTTGAGATTACAAGCAAGTTTTCTTTTGCCCTGAATAACACATCCAGTTCCTGTATAAGCGCGGCGGAATTTTGAAAAGACTGTTCTTCATAGCCTGGATATGACAACATCACAGTTATTCCCCGCCCGATAAAATCATCAACAAACCGGAAAAAACTGTTAATATAGGTCTGGTTGATAGTGCCCACATTTTTCGATGAAACAAAAGGTCGATTTTCCATTCCCAAATGTTTTACGTAATCACCGTATTCATTAAAACCATCCCGTCTATACGCAAATGGATTTGGAGTTCTTGGCATTATAGCCTTTAGATATGTACTAATATAAGAAAGAAAACCGCTTGGCAGTCCGTAATAAGACGACCATAAAAGCCGGTACTGCCGGGCATCAAAAATCAGTTCGTATGCTCCACCGTTTCCATTCCATGCACTGGTAAAATGGCTGTATTCCGGTACTATGACAAGTATATCTCCTGTGTACAGAAACCGCGAAATATCATCCAGAATTCGTCCCAATCCAAACCCCGCACTGATTCCCATATTCACAACAGGAATGGAAAATCTGTCCTGAATTGCCGCACTCTCAATTCCAAAGGCAAGATTTGATCCTCCTGCAAGCACAATTTTGGGACTTTTCGTATTTGCAAGAATACGGTGTTTATCAATTATCGCAAGATGATAATAGTTTTCTGGTAAGGGCAGGAAAATAATTATTATCATACTTACCGGCAAAATTGACAGGATAAGAATCTTTATAAAAAACTTCTTCACAACCCGCCTCTAAAATGTAAAATAAATAAATTGGGATGATTCTGTGTTCCAGCTTAAAAGGATCGCAAGCATCAGCGCATAGTACCCAGCCCAGCGTAACACCAGCGGTTTTTGCTTCACTATTGCAACTTCAGGCATTTTCCACATCAATACATCGGCTATAAGCAGGGCTGCGATGAAAATCCCCGAAAGACCGAAGTTGGTTAGCCCAAAACCTTGAATTGGATTGGCAACATCAATTCCCATCTGAAACATATTCCGCACCGTCATGATAATCCCGTTATGTGAAAGCCCCTGCACATACCCTGCCAACTCCAGCGGGAGCCGCGAAAGTTTCGCTATTATCAAAAAAGCGTCCTGCATTGTGTTTGCCCGAAAAAAGATCCATGCGAAACACACCATAATAAAAGTAGCGCAAATCTGAATCACTTTTCGTGGACGGGACTCTTCGGGCAAACCAACTTTACGAGCCAGCGCGTTACGCAGCGGCTTTGTACTTCGCCCGGTAATCTGAAAGATAGCGTGTAACGCGCCCCAGACGACAAAGTGCCATGCCGCGCCGTGCCAGAGGCCGGAGAGCAGGAAGGTAATCAAAAGGTTTAAGGCTTTGCGGGCTTCCCCCTTTCTGTTGCCGCCAAGGGGGATGTAGATGTAATCCTTGAGCCATGTTGAAAGTGAAATATGCCATCTCCTCCAAAATTCAGTTATGGAACGGGAAAAATAAGGCTGGCGGAAATTGGTCATCAAATTAAACCCAAGAACGCGGGCGCAGCCGATGGCAATATCCGAATAGCCGGAGAAATCGCAGTAAATCTGGAAGGCAAAGAAAAAAACAGCTAACGCTACAGACGTGCCCGGATATACAGATGGGTTTTCAAATACCCCGTTTACATAAATCGCCAGCCTGTCGGCGATCACCACCTTCTTGAACATACCCCAGGCGGCAAGCCTTAGGCCTGATGTTACGCGATCATAGTCAAACTCGTAATTTGCCTTGAACTGCGGCAGGAGATTACCCGACCGTTCAATCGGGCCGGCTACCAACTGCGGAAAGAACGTAACAAACAGAGCATAGGTGATGAAGTTCCTCTCCGCCTTAACCCGCCCGTAGTACACGTCTATCGAATAGCCGAGAGCCTGAAAGGTATAAAAAGAAATCCCCACCGGAAGAAGCACATTGAACGAAGGAAACCGGATACCGCCCCGGCTTATAATCCCGGCGGTTTCTGCAAAGAACCCGTAGTATTTGAAAAAGAACAGAATCCCCAAATTGATTACCAGCGACGCGATAAGGACAAGCCGCTTTTCCCCGGCGTTTCGCCCTTCCATCAAAAGGCCGGAAACCCATGTTACGGCAACTGAAATCAGTATCAACACCAGATAGGCGGGATTCCAGTACCCGTAGAAAACGAGCGAGGCGGCAAGCAGAAAAATTTGGGAAAGGGTGTTACTTAAAGCCTTGCGGCGCAGACCGATCCGCATCGTCAGGAAGAAATACCCCACCGTAACAATGGGAAAAAACAGAAGAAAGGCAAGAGAGTTGAAAACCATGTTAATTGTCCAAAACTAAAGCAATACGCTCACTTAATCATTATAAAATAGGAGCTATTAGCATACATTACAATAAATAAAGAGGAGCGTCAAGTTACTGTTATGGAATAAACAGGAGCTATTAGAATAGGATATGCCGCTTCAACAGGTTTTTATGGCTAATATGAAAAACTGCCGTAAACAGGCAGGTCTTACCCAGGAAAAACTTGCGGAGTTATGTAATACCGATCCGTGTTATATCAGGCAGATTGAAAATGGCAAAAGATTTCCGTCAATAACATATATTGAAAGAATAGCCGCCGCTCTCAATATCGCGCCTTACCGTCTGTTCTACGATGAAACAAACGCGGAAGATGAGGGGCCGGCTCTGCAAGTAGAACAAAAGCAAAAAATAAAGACCATGCTGATTGAGAATGTTACCAAAATATGTTCGATGATCGATGAACAGTAGCCTCTTACAAAACTGAAGTTTTGCAATAGCCCACTACGCAACCATTGAGACGCCCTCGCCTAGAAGGGCTTTGAATTCCTTTTCATCGAGGGTTTCTTTTTCCAGAAGAGCGGCGGCTATATTATCAAGAACATCGCGCTTTTCTTCAAGAATTGCTTTCGCTTTCGCGTACTCGGTTTCTATTACACGGGCGATTTCCTCGTCAATGTACTGCTGGGTGCTTTCGGCGTATTCGCGCTGGAAGGAGGGTTCCTGCCGCTCCTGCCCGGTCATGCTCATGCCGCGCGAAGTCAGCGCGACGTGTTTAAAACGGTCGCTCATTCCGTAGTCGGTGATCATCTTGCGGGCAATGTCGGTCGCCTTGGTCAGATCGTTCGCCGCGCCGGTTGAGTATTCGCCGGAGATCATCTCCTCGGCGATACGCCCGCCCAAAAGGATGTCTATCCTTCCCAGAAGGTCGGAGCGCGTGACAGTGTAGCGATCCTCAAGGGGAAGCTGGAGTGTGTAGCCAAGCGCGAAACCGCGCGGGATAATCGAGATTTTCTGAACAGGGTCGGCGTTCGGTGTAAAGGCGGCAATCATGGCGTGCCCGGCTTCATGGTAGGCGGTGAGTCTCCGCTCCTCCTGTTTGAGAACCCTCGTTTTCTTCTGGAGTCCGGCGACTGTTTTTTCGATGGCTTCGTCAAAGTCGCGCTGGATTACCATCTTCCGCCCGGCTCTGACAGCCAACAGCGCGGCTTCGTTTACAATATTGGCAAGGTCGGCCCCCGAAAAGCCGGATGTGATGCGAGCCACAATCTCAAGGTCTACGGTCGGGTCGAGTCTTACAGGCTTTGAGTGAATCAGCAGTATAGCCTCGCGTCCCTTTAGATCCGGCCTGTCAACAAGCACCTGCCTGTCGAAACGGCCGGGTCTTAAAAGGGCGGGGTCAAGCACGTCGGGGCGGTTTGTGGCTGCCAGAATGATAAGACCGCTTGTGCCGTCAAAACCGTCCATTTCAACCAGAAGCTGATTGAGGGTCTGTTCACGCTCATCGTTGCCGCCCGCGACATTGTTGATCCGGCTCTTTCCGATGGCGTCAAGCTCATCAATAAAAATGATGCAGGGGGCTTTGCCTCTTGCCTGCTTGAACAGGTCCCGGACGCGGGCGGCGCCGACGCCGACAAACATCTCCACAAAGTCCGCGCCGCTCATGCGGAAGAAGGAAACGCCCGCCTCTCCGGCTACAGCACGCGCCAGCAGGGTTTTGCCCGTCCCCGGAGGGCCTACAAGCAGAACGCCCTTTGGTATCTTGCCGCCGATTTCCTTGTACTTCTGCGGGCTTTTGAGAAAATCGACAACCTCGACAAGCTCTTCCTTCGCCTCATCGACACCCGCGACATCGCTGAAACGGGTGATAATGTCCCCTTCCGCGACAATAACGGCGCGGTTCTGCCCTATGGAAAGCACATTGCCGCCCATATTGCCAAGACGCTTGAAGAGGAAACGCCAGATCAATATGAAGAAACCGATTGGAATTACCCAGCTAAAGATAAAATTGAGGATCGCGTTCCCTTCCCTTGAGACCGCGCCGTACGCGACGTTGTGCTCATCCAGAAAAGGAATGAAAGTTTCATCGAAAATCGAGACAGTGCGGTACACCCTCTCCTGCCCCGAACTGTAGGAGGTTCTGACAAAACGGGAGCTTCTCGTATCCTGCCTTGAAGCGGTAGTGTAGCCGGTAAAGTAGGCGTCCGTAATCTCAACCCGCTTGATCTCGCCGGAGGAAATGCGCGCCTTAAACTCGGAAAAGTCAATCGCGGGATTCACCCTTTGCAGAAAAACATAGTTGAAGAGACTCATCCCGACAATGAGAATTGCCACGTAAAAAACGAGGAACTTCCACCCGCCAAAGTGTTTGAAATCGGGAAACTTCGGCCCGTCCCCCCCGAAGGGAAACACAGGCCCGCCTTTCTTGTTGTTGTCGCCGGAACTATCGCTCATGGAATCAGTATATACGATAATGAAAATAGTTGAAAGAGACCAAGGCTTTATTTACGGGGCTTGTGCGCTTGCTTTCCAGAAACTTATGGAAATGATACGGCGGCGCAGACCGTGCAAAACCCATCCGGGCGCTAGACGGCTGTGGTGTTTATCTACGCAGGTTTTGACCTGGCGTTTCCTGAATTCACACCGTGCGCACCCGGCTGGGCTTTGCGCGGTCTGTACTGCCCTACCTTCTCGCAGTATTTAAGGATAAAAACGCAAAAGCCATGCTTCCATTTCCGCCAGGTGTAATCCCCCCACTGTACGTGGAACCCCACGGGCCATGCGGGGAATCCCCCGGGCGCGCGGGCTATCCCAAAAACTGTCTTGTGCATGCACAAAACTGTTAATCGGAAGCAGGGCGATAGTACCAGTTGAAACCGGTCAGGTCGTTGCCTGAAAAAGCGCCATCATGATCCTGAAATACAATGTTCCATCCTGCTGTCAGTTTCAAATCTATAGAAGAATTGTTGTCGGTTCCTTTTGCAGTTAAAGATTTGTCGACGTACACCAGAAATGCACCACAAGAATTTTCCAGATTCCTACAATACAGAGAATCAGCATTACTATCATCAGTACTTGAGGTGAAACCCTGAATAACAAGTATTTTCGCTGTGGTATCAGATACAGTGACTCCAGTCATCATCGAATTAATGAAGTCATTCGCATTAGTTGTTAAGTTTGCCGGCGTACCAAGTTTCAGGGTCAATTTGCCGCTTGTTATTTTTACTGAACTGCCGGGAATACCGGATAGCGATACAGAAGTATTATTTTCTTCCGCTGACCAGTATTTATCAAGGTTAATAGTTCTGGTCGAAACCGTCACAGTATTATCACTCTCATCTATGTCATATACCTGTACTTCCGGGACGTTGACGGTCGGGCCGAGCGAGCCGTTACTGCCGGCATTTAAACCGGTGTTTCCGCTGTCTCCTCCCTTGTCGTTTTCATCGTCTTTAGGCTCCCCGCAGGCGGCGATAGAAAACCCAATTACCGCGACAATGGCGATAACTGCTATGCTTCGCATAGCTTCTATTACTCTGAATACGTTCTTCATGTAGAACTCCTTGTTGTGACACCCTGCGGGTAATCACGTTGATTTACCCGCCCTGAGACGTAGTCTCAGAGCAGTTTATAAAAAAGCCGCTTCCCCGCGGACACGGAGAGGCGGCGTTTTTTAATGAGAATGTTGTTTTACGTTCTTGACTATTTAACTTTGCACGGGGGGGGGGGGGGGG